>Ga0208767_1003211_pt1 | contig 12012 bp, 20 predicted proteins | sample VirMetDEL_Mar_21_FD_184514 | JGI IMG/M metagenome (GOLD analysis project Ga0208767, IMG submission 184514) | Aqueous microbial communities from the Delaware River and Bay under freshwater to marine salinity gradient to study organic matter... | ecosystem: Environmental > Aquatic > Marine >... | reverse complement strand
TCTTCAATTATAAATCTTAATTATGAAAAAAGTAACAGGGAAGAATTACGAAACGCTTGAGCTGAAAGAAAAAGGTAAGCTCATTATTACAGAAGATGTAAAGAAAAAGATCGATCAGATGCATGATCGTATTGGTAACGCAGAATGGTGTGGTTTTATCTTTTATGAAAAAGCTGAAGGCAGTATCAGTGAACCTAAAACCTATGTGGCTAAGACTACAGATGTCTATATGATGGATATCGGCAGTCATAGTTATACTGAGAGTGATAATCATACTGATGATGTTGTTAGTATGGTAGATCGTATTCCTGCATATATGGAAAACAGATACGGTCTGATACATACACATCATAATATGAGTGCTTTCTTTTCAGGTACTGACATTCAAGAGTTGCATGATAATGCTCATCTATATTCTTATTATCTGTCACTAATCGTTAATTTTGACGGTAAGTGGTGTGCTAAGATTGCTAAGTTGATAGATGTTGAAAGCAGTTCTTATACCATTACTGAAGAAGATGAAGATGATGTAATTGTAAACATTCCACCAAAGAAGGTGATGATAACATTTGATCTTGACATTGAGTTTGAACAGGTTGAAGCTTATGATGATGTAGTTGAATTACGTATTGCTGAGATACAAGAGCGTAAGAAGAAGGAAGAAGAGGAGAAGAAGAAGAAATCTCTTTTCAACAATCCTTATCAGACAAACATGTTCAAAAGCACTGATAATTACTACAGTCACTCAAGTTATAATGCATACAATGATTGGTATAAGCAATACGATAAGATGTCAACTCGTAATTACGGGTTTGCTGATGATGATAACATAACTTGGTTCATATCATCTCTTATTTATCTTGATCCTTATGCTGATGAACCGTTGCACGATGCATTATCAGATCTTAAGGATCATGAATCAGATCCTTATTTCAATGTGTATGTAGATCAATTGAATGACAATACAGTAAACTATGCTGTCGATCATTTTGATATTACTGGAGCATACGAGGGTGTATGCAGTACATTGAAAAAGCTGAAGCCTTATACAGGTAAAGGTGTTGAGAAGCTTAGACAAGCACTTGAGTCAGCTAAACACGAGTTAAATAAGAATAACGAATACTCACTATGACAAAAGTACAACACAAAGATTCTCATACGAGATTCAATAGTGTTGACTGGTTCGGTGATTTCAGAGAGATAACTATCGGTGGTGTAGGTACCATCGGTAGTTGGCTTTCTCTGTTATTAGCAAGAACTGGTGAACACGAATTGATCATGTATGATGATGATCAGGTTGAAAGCATCAATCTATCAGGACAACTGTTCTCGAAAGATGATGTTGGCAGATCTAAAACGGACAGTGCACGTGATAACATATTCTCATTTACTGAGATATCAGATCAAAAAGTGCATTCGATGAATCAGAAACTTACGAGCGAATCGTATGTATCTGCAATCTCATTCTCTTGCTTTGACAATATGAAAGCACGTAAAGAGATGTTCAACAAATGGAAGACCCTTGAGAACAGAGAGCTTTTCATTGATGGTCGTATGACTATTGAAACATACGAAGTGTATGTTGTAAAGAAAGGAGATGAGAAACGTTATGAGCAGACACTATTTGATGATTCACAGGTAGCAGAACAGATATGTTCTTTGAAGAATACATCACATACAGGCGCACTCATTGCTGCAAGAATGGTAACTTCATTTACAAATCATATTGCCAACGGATTGATGGGCATTGATATACGTGAAGTACCATTTCATTTTAGAGAAGATATGCAATTACAGTTAATTACTATGGAATGTCAGCAGAAATAATAAAACATTATGATGATCCTTATGAAATTGATCTTTATAATTTTAGACGTTTATATCTTTCTAATGGAAAACAGTCTTTTAAAAGATTGTCTCCTGTAGTACATGATACACTTGTACCTGTTATTTATGCTATTACAGGTACTAATAAAATAAGTGACTATCAGGTACAAGGTATACACGAAAATACGTATGATTCTGATCGAGGCCGTCATATAAATGCTATTGCGTGTATAGATCATAGAGAAGTGAAGAAAGTGCGTGAGAATTTTATTCATGCATTACTTAAACACCGCGATTTTATGGAAGTGACAAATATCACGTTTGTTCTTGAAAATAATAATGCTGAAGTAGCTATTCCAAGTGGTTTTATAGCTAAGAAAGAAATGCTTGCTGGTGTACAGAACAATCTGTCAACTATAATCAAGCAGTCTATTGAGAAAGATGATAAATTAGGTTTAATGATAGTACAATAATGGAAAGAAACAATTATTTTGAAAGGAAGGCAGTCTCACGTTCACTGCTTTCCGAACTTGCTCGTCATCCACAACGAGCTAAAGCAATGCTTGACGGTAATGCAGTAAGAGTGGAGAGTGATGCAATGACATTCGGTAGTATGTTTGACTCGTTGATGTTTGATACAACAACTGAGTTTACATCTAAATACCGTGTAGCACAATATGAAAATCCTTGGACAGATAGACGCAAGAATACAGGTAAGTTTGCATATGCTCTTGAGCAGATAATGCAAGAGGAACTTGAAAATGATATGCCAGCAGGTGATACTGAAACAATGCTTATGCGAGCGTATGAGCAATCAGGAATTAAAAGTCCAAAGATGTATGATCTTGTTGCTGAGTTTGTAGAAGTAGGAGGTAGAGATTGGGTGTCAGAATATATGATGTCAAAAACTATTACTCTTATTACCCAAGAACAGTACAATAAGGCTGCTGCAATGAAGGCAACACTTATTAATAACAACTACGTAGGTAGTATGTTTGTACAAGACGTACCTGAAAGTCATCGTGTTATGGATGATGATATTGAAATTATATACCAAATGGATATTAAATTTCAATTACAAGGTGTTGAATGTAAAGCACTTCCTGACATTGTAATTATTAATCATAAGGAAAAGATAATACAGGTAGTTGACCTTAAAACAACATCCTCTTATGACCATAATATAATGCCAAGTTTTATGAAGTTCGGATATGATCTTCAAGGTGCTTGGTATACTATTGCAATGCAAGCTCTCACAGAGCAACCAGGACCTTTAAATGGTTATGAGGTGTCTTCTTCATTCTTGTTTGTATTTATTGATACAGTACAAGGTAATGAGCCTATATGTGTTAGAATGTCAGATGTTGATGTTGACTCTGCTATTAATGGTGGTTTTAGATATAACAAAAAGCGCAAAGGTGCTATGGAAATATTTAATGACTACGTATGGCATGTCAACAATGACAAATGGGACTATAGCAAAGAATATTATGATAATAACGGAATGTTAGTAACTGATATTTATGACAATGTTCTTGAAGGAGTCTGAGATAAAAGGTGTCATTACCTATACAGGCTTTCACATTCAGATAAGTGTAAAAGAAGATGGTGAGATTGAAGAGATGGAAGACGAAAACGGTTTTTTCTATGAAATTAGAAAGAACGGAAAACGTTTATTCTTCAAAGGAGACTATATCTATGTCAAAGATGTAGGTTGGTATCAACTCAACGATATTGCTCTGATGCGTTCTCATAACGGTATCAGAGTATATCGCGGTCTTACTATGGAGAGATCAGATACATCACTCTTGATACTGCCTGTATATGGTGGTACAAGAGCTGATGTGTCATTCTCTACACATCTTATGAATGCTTATCTATATCGTGAAGGTTGTATGGATGGTTGCATATGGGTTCTTATGAAAAGACCTCATGTTGTTGACAGTAGATATGAGAATGCAATGCATTTCTTCAGGTCATCTGATCACTTTATGCGTGAAGAAGAACTCGGTAGTGAGTATGTAATGCTTACACTCGCAATACCTGATGATTTTGTTAAAGATCTTGTACACATTCGCGTTGGTAAATTTTCAGAGATCAGTGAGTCTCATAAAAAGCGTATCTATGATTTTCATATAATACGCGATAAATACAACAAGATCCGTCTTGAATTGGAGAAGAGTCCTCTTCTGCGTGATAAGATGGAGAAAGAGTATGATATTGAGATTCCAGAAGGTAGTGAATTACGTTCAAGCATGGATGAAGACAGAGAAACATTTTATGATAAATACATAATATATGAGCGTTGAAAAGGTAATGACAGACCTTTTCGGTATTGGTTGGTATGGTGCTATGAGGACATATCTTCAGTCTCAGGACTTTGCAAAGTTAGGTCATTGGTTGATGGCTGAACGTAGGCAAAGAGTAGTATATCCTGAACAGAAGAATGTCTTCAAGGCATTCCAATTGACACCGTATGAAAAGGTAAAGGTGGTATTCTTAGGTCTTGATCCTTACATCAGAAAATACCAGGCAACAGGATTGTCGTTTGGTGTAGAACTGAGTGAGAATATGATGAAAGTACCACCATCATTGAAGACCATTATCAAAGAGTTAGAAGAAGATCTTGACACATTATGTCTTGACTTTGATTACTCATTGGAAGGATGGGCAAAACAGGGAGTGCTTATGCTCAATACATCATTGACCGTACAGGACGGACAGACGAACTCACATTTAAATATGTGGAAGCCGTTCACCCTGGAGGTAATTGATGCAATAAATGATATGAATGAGAATGTCATATTTATTCTATTGGGTAGAACAGCACAATCCTATGAGAAATATCTTGACTCTGATTCTACAAGAATCATAAAAGCACCACACCCTGCAGCAGAAGCATATGCAGGAGGTAAGGCAGGATTCTACGGAAGTAAGATATTCAGTAAGTGTAACAACATGCTGTATATGCTTGGAAAAGAAGAGATAAATTGGAATATACAATAAAATATGTATTTAGACTATAAGTGTACAGTTTGGAGGAGGATACACATTCCTGATAGTAAAAATGATAAGGAATATATTCTTCATAAACTGAAAGAAGGTACAGAGCCTTTATTTACAGATGTAGAGTACGAAACTCTGTATGATACTGCAGAAGAAATGACAGTAGAAGAGAACGGAGGTTCTTCTACTATTGAATTATTTGATTTTGAAGGTGAATTATTATTTAAAAATGGAGAATAATGGGAAGATATTATAACGGAGATATAGAAGGTAAATTTTGGTTTGGTTTGCAAAGCAGTACAGCACCTGAAAGGTTTTGTGCAACAGAAGTAGCAGAGCAAGTAATTGAATATTATATTGACCGAGATGATCTTCCTAAAATCAAAAAAGAAATAGAAAATATAGAGAATGATCCTGAAGTACAAAAGATTATAAATCTATTTAAAGAAGTTAAAGAAGAGGATAGCAAAAGTTTCTTTTCTTTTAGTAAGGAAAATATAGAAAAGCATGCTCTTACAAGAAAAGCAATGGAAGATTATGCTGATCTTTTACTAGGAAGACAAATACGAGATTACCTCGATTTTCATCCTAAGAATTACGGATGTACTATACACGCAGAATATTAATAAAATGAAACTATTTAAAAATATAGTAATTGGAACAACATACCTTACTTGGACTTTACTTAATGTCTCAGCTATAGGTTTGTTAGGAGGATTTATAATGCAGAATCCTATGGGATTTCTCGGTACATTTTTTATGGGTACTATGTTGATAGTATGTTACTTGTTACTGAGTTTTCTATTATTTCTTTTAATAAGTAGTTTATTTTATGAAAAGAAAACAGAAAAACTTGTAGATAAATTTTGGGAAAATGACTGAAAAAGAGATAATACAGGGACTTATGCTCATGCTTGAGGATGAGAATATCAACATAACAAAGTTGGTACAACGAATAGGTTTTAAAAACTATAACAAGTTTGACAAGGCTTATCAAGAAGCTTTTAAGATTATAGAAAATACACGTTATGACAAATAAAGATTCTATTATTAACCATGTTCAAAAAATATCATGGTTCAATCACGATGAAACTGATGGTAACACGCTTATTTTTAGAACGCGTGAAAACGGTAATGTTGGTGATGAAGAACCAGGAGAGAAAGATATTCAAATGGCACATCGTGTAGCAGGTGACATACGTTATCAATATGATGTTAAGAACATTGAAATTTCTTCAGTAGATGAATGGGTACACCTTGAATTTGAAGTGATATGACAAGGACATATGTATATATTGTAACGCTTACCAATGATGGTGGATATACACAATTTAAAGTTGCTATTGCAGCTACTGATGATGACGGATTGAAAAAGCAGGTTGCTGAATTATATCCTAACTATGAGTGGTACTCGCATGTTGATGAAAAATATCCGTTAGTGTAAAATTAATTGATATTTTATTTGCAAAACCTATAAGGGAGGCTGTATATTCGCAGCTTCCCTTTTTTATTTTTTGAATATGGCAAATTTCTATAGTATACAAGGTCAATGCGCAGCTTTTGTGGCTGGTAGACTCAGTGACCTTCAGTGGAAGAACATATCTCATGTAGAGAGGGATAAAGAGCAGTGTATACTGCATATGAAGAATGGAGATAGATATGAACTCAAGATTGAAAAACTAAAACGTAATGAAAGTTAATCCATTACACTCTTACATAACGGTATGGTTAGAAAAGATTGGCATGAAAAAGCCTGATAGACCATCCCTTATGACACCTGAACAGAAAAAGATGAATATGATGCTCATCGATGAAGAAGTTCAGGAACTTATGATTGCATTGTCAAAGAATGATGACATTGTAGAACTATGCGATGCGTACTTTGATGTACTATGGGTAGTTACTCAGTCAGCAATGATGAACGGTATCAATATCAATGATATTATACGTGCAGGAGCTGCGAGTAACCTTAGTAAATTCTGTGATACGCATGAAGAGGCTATTCAAACAGTCACAGCATATATGAATGGTACACATCCTAATAAGCAAGGTGTATTTATTGAGACTCGTATAGAGGAGGTCAACGGTTCGTATGTTATTAAACGTACAAAAGATGGTAAAGTACTGAAGAGTATCAGTTTCAGAGAACCTGATTTCAGCTTTATTGAAAACCGTATGAAAAAAACAGAAGACGTATGAATAGCAAGGAATATTTCAATGGTGATGAACTTGCCGCTTCCGTATGGGAAGGTAAGTATGCTGCAAAGGGTGAAAACAACCCTGATGATATGCATAAAAGACTTGCGAAAGAGTTTGCAAGAATTGAAGAGTCGCATCTTGAAAATGATAGATTTATAGATCAACCGATAGAGATTGTTGCTGTAAAGCATTCAAGTCTTAGTAACTATGGTAAAAGTAGAAACTTTCTGACAGCAGAAAAGATCTATATGCTGTTCAAGGACTTTAAATACATAGTGCCTCAAGGTAGCATTATGTCGATGCTCGGAGTAGATAAGATAGGTTCTCTGTCTAATTGCTTTGTAATAGGACAACCTGAAGATAGTTACGGAGGTATACTTTACAAAGACCAACAGTTAGCTCAGTTGATGAAACGAAGAGGGGGTGTCGGAATAGACATTTCTACACTTCGACCAGCAGGTACTACAGTTACCAATTCAGCAGGAACATCTACAGGAGCAGTAAGCTTCATGGAACGTTTCTCGAATACAACAAGAGAGGTAGCTCAGAACGGTAGACGAGGTGCATTGATGATAACAATGGATTGTCGTCACCCTGATGTATTAGATTTCGTGAATATCAAGAAAGACCGTACAAAGGTCACTGGTGCTAACATTTCTGTCATGCTCCGTGATGATTTCATGGAAGCTGTCAAGAATGATGAGGATTATATCCTTAGATTTCCTTGTGATTTTGAACCAGATATGGATATTGTTTCAAAATATCCTTATAATACATCTATTGTAGGAGAAACAAGACAATTGGTTAAACGCATCAAAGTAAAGGGGTTATATGACTCTATTGTAGAAAATGCATGGGACAATGCAGAACCAGGTCAGATGTTCGTTGATAGACACCATGCGTATAGTCCTGATGGAGTATATGAGCAATATAAAGGTGTAACGACAAACCCTTGCGGTGAGATATTTATGCAGCAATATGATGCATGTCGTCTCATGGCACTCAACTTGTTGTCATTTGTTGACAAACCGTTTACTGATGAAGCAAAAATTGATTATGACAAGCTATACGAAGTTGCTTATGAACAACAACGACTCGCTGATGATATGGTCGATCTCGAACTTGAACACATATCTCGAATCCTTGCTAAAATACATTCCGATGAAGAATCTGATGAAGTTAAGAGAACTGAAATTGAACTTTGGGAGAAAGTGTATGATGTTGCTTCTGCGGGTAGGCGTACTGGTTGCGGGTTTACTGCTCTCGGTGATATGCTTGCTGCTGTGGGGGTTGCTTACGACTCTCAACAAGGTTGTGATTATATTGAGAAAGTAATGCATACCAAGATGGAGGCAGAGCTTGATTGTACTATTGATCTTGCAATTCTTAGAGGTTCATTTGAGGGATGGGATTATAACGAAGAATTTGTAAAAATGAGTTCTGTTGGAACTAATGATTTTTACCAAATGCTTTGTGATGAATTTCCTGAACAAGCTGAGAGAATGTATATTTATGGACGCAGAAACGTTTCGTGGAGTACAGTTGCACCTACAGGTTCAGTAAGTATCTTAACGCAGACTACATCAGGTTTAGAGCCTTTATTTGCTCCTTATTATATGAGGAGAAAAAAGGTAAACCCTTCAGATGAAGGTGTACGTATCGACTTTACAGATCCTAATGGAGATAATTGGATGGAATATCCTGTATTTCATCCTCAATTTAAGAGGTGGATACAGATAGATGCCCCTATTGAAAACCCTGAAACACTTTCTAAAGAACGTGTAGATTGGTTCTTTGAAATGTCACCGTGGTATGGAGCATGTGCTCCTGATATCGATTGGAAGAAACGAGTAGATGTGCAAGCTATTATTCAGAAGTATACATCACATTCGATAAGTTCAACTATTAACTTGCCGAATGATGTTACTAAAGAAGAAGTAGCTGAGATTTACATACATTCCTATGATAAAGGTCTGAAAGGAGTTACAGTATATCGTGACGGTTGCCGTACAGGTGTACTTGTAACAGATAGTAATAAATCAAAAGAAACATTTGAATATAATGACGCACCCAAACGTCCCGCGTGTCTCCCTGTGGAGATTCACACGACAGTTTCAAAAGGTATCAAGTGGAATGTTATTGTCGGGATTTTCGATAGCAAGCCGTATGAGGTATTTGCAATCCCGCACTTTACAAATGAAACGGAACTCGAACTGTGTAAGATCAAAAGAGGTAGATACGACTTGTTGAAAGACGGTGATACATACAGTGAGGATATAACCTCTCAGATTACTGATGAGCAGGATGTATTAACACGTATGGTAAGCACAGCGTTAAGACACGGAGCTGATATAACATTCATTGTTGAGCAGTTAAATAAGTCTCACGGTGATATTACCAGTTTCAGTAAAGCTATTGCACGTACATTAAAGAAATACATCGATGAAAAAAAGATGGTATCAAGAGCAGCCTGTACCGAATGCGGAAGTAATAATCTCGTATTTGAAGAAGGTTGTCTCATGTGTAAAGACTGTGGTTCAAGTGCTTGCTCTTAATAAAAATCATTAGAAATTAAATTTGGATATTCTGTCTATTTTGTTTATATTTATATTATAAACAATTTAGACAGATGCCAAAACAAAAACATTTTCCTGTTATAGGAAAACAATACGGTCAATGGACTGTAATTTCTGATGAAATAAAAAGAGGAACACTAAGAAATACTTATTTTCGTGTTGAATGTAATTGTGGAAGAGAAAGTTGGAGATTAGCTGTTGCTCTTGTTAAAGGAACTACCAATTCATGTAAGTCATGTGCTAAAACAAATAATAACATAGATACATATATTCTTAGTTATTTCAATAAGATTTCAAGACGTGCTATTAAGTCAGGTTTTGAAATTGATGTTACAGCAAATGATCTTCAAGAATTGTATTTCAAACAAGGTAAAAAATGTGCATTATCTCAACTTCCACTTGAATTTTACCCTAACTATCGAAAGATAGAACAAACAGCATCCTTAGATAGAATTGATTCTTCTAAAGGATATGTCAAAGGTAATATTCAATGGGTACACAAAGATGTTAATTTTATGAAGGGAGTATTATCACAAGAACGATTTATCGAACTATGTGAGAAGGTAGCTCGAAATGTGGATAAATAATAACTGAAGGGGAGGGAAACTTCCCCTTCTTTATTTTTATATTATGAAAGAGATTATAGAAAAGTGGCAACATATTCTTAGGCTTAAGGATTGGACTATTAAAACCAATAAGATTTCTCCAGAAAGTATAATCTATAACGGGGAGAAATATTTTATAGGTATTCATAGAGATTTTGGTAGAAAACTTGGAGTTATATATCACGATGTAGATCTTAACGAAGAGAGTATTGTACATGAACTCCTTCACATCGTATTTCCTACACCTCAAGAAGATGAGTCTTATGAAGACTACGAGCGTTGGATAACTGAGGCTGCAGAAAATCTTGCTCAATCTGAAGATGTTTGGAAACCTGTTTGTAATACTCCAAAAATGTTTACAGGATTTCAACCTCATCATCACTTAGAAGCATTCAATAAAAATGAAAAATGAGATACGGATATATAGGATATTCTTATGTATTCTTCTCATTCTTCTTATAATAGTATCACATAAGTATTACAAGCTAAAACATGAACTCACAAGAACACGTAGAGAGAGTATTGACAAGATGCTTTGAAGTTTACCCACCAAAGGGCAAGGAGCATCGTAAGTTTTTCAAGAACCTTGTAAAGCAGGGTAGTATGCCTGAGAAGATGGCGAGTATGATCGTCAGGATTATTGAGAACCCGAACTGTGTCTACATAGTTAAGGCTGACGGAACCCTAAAGATATTGGAATGAAAGCATTTATGACAACCCTACTCTCGCTTATATCCATCATCTACCCGATGGAGCAGAATCACACCAGTAATATGTGCTGTATGAACTGTGCGATGAAGAAGGAGGATGAGGTAGAGTTTATCAACTACGACAACGACTACGACCTTGACGGTCACGACTAAACCAACGGTTTGGCTAAGACACGGACTTTAACGGATGAATAACAACGAGATGGAATTAAAAACGGCTATTGAAATACTGGAATACCACCAAGAGTGGAGACAAGGTAAACGTGATGACATGATACACGAACCTTCCAAGTTGACCGAAGCATTGGACATTGTACTGCAACAAGTTAAAAACTGTGATTTAGCTGATGTTAGACTTTCGTTGCCACACGAAGAAATGAATGAGTATCAAAAAACTGACGTAGTTCTAAATATGGAAGGCATACCTTTTATGACATTGACTGAAAGCAAGTTACCTAACACTTGGTATCACGAACACTTACCTTACTTATTTACACTCTCTTCGGGGGGGTTTAGAGTTCATAATAAAGGCACTAAGGAAGGTTTATTTAAACGAGGGTTTGGAAGGCAATGAAGCCTAACGGTTTGGCTATGTTACGGATTTTGAGGAACGAAAAATATGGAATATAGGTGTTGTTGTAGCACTGTAAAGCGAGCGAATTATGTGGATAGAAGTACAATATAAGGAAGAGTTAAAACTGAATCAAGAGGTAAGGGTAAAGTTTACAGGCCACGAGGCTAAAATTAGCAAGGTTGTAGATACAGACGAATTTGGACAAAAGCTACATTGCTTGTGTTACCATATTGAGCCGAGAGACCCTAAAGACGCAGGTGGACATTGGTTCTTTAGCCACAATTTTGAACGCAAAGCCTAGTGAGCGTATGTGCTACAACGGATTGGCTAAACGGTCGTTTTAATGCACTACAACGCATTGTGTATGGTGCGTATGCCGATAGGCTATACAATATACATGTTGTTAGCAACTTGGCGGTTTTAAAAATGAAAATATTATGAAAAAGTACAAATTAAAATACTACTATTTAGCAACTGGTATGGAAGGGATACCTCAAGAATACCCTGAGAAAATT
>Ga0208767_1003208_pt1 | contig 12015 bp, 6 predicted proteins | sample VirMetDEL_Mar_21_FD_184514 | JGI IMG/M metagenome (GOLD analysis project Ga0208767, IMG submission 184514) | Aqueous microbial communities from the Delaware River and Bay under freshwater to marine salinity gradient to study organic matter... | ecosystem: Environmental > Aquatic > Marine >... | reverse complement strand
TTTTTGTTTTTAAGGCCATTTTAAGGGATTCTAATGGGTTTTAATTGTAAAGTAGTGTATTGCTATGGTTTTAAGTGTAGAACTCGTTATAGAGCAAATTTTAAAAAGGTTGATTTTGTGTTAGAAACAGGTGTGCGCCTACTTCTTAAAAGAAAGAAAGGGTGCAAGGACTGGAATCCTAAACACCCTAAATCTTTATTGTAGTATGAAGACACAAAACTACTCTAATAGGAGCAAAATATAATTAACAAGTGTTAATTATTTGGACAGCTTTAATGATATGTATTTGCTGATACAAAGGAGATTCCTTTTTAGCGTCCAAGTTAGAATACTTACACGAGTCGGAGGAATCATAAAGCCTGCGGAAGACTGCTAGACGTTGCACCTCCAATCGTAGCTACAGAACTCACGCGAAATGTCTGGGGAGGTGATAGACCAGATTCTGAAAGTTGTAGAACCTTCGTGAGATTGAGGGCTAACTGTAAAAGGTTGGCCTTTTTTTTTGCGGCAAAATTAAGTAATGAAATTTTTAGTTTATTTTTGCCTGTATGATTATTTATGTTAACGATGAGCAAACCTTAATCAACCGATGGTTAAATAAAGTTTCAGAAGGAGAATACTTTGCAAATAAGTCTGAAGCAGTCAAATTAACTGAACTATGGCGGTCTTTATGTTTTGGAGAAAAACAAGGTGAGATTCTGGTCATGGGTAAGACTGGTGAAGACAGTAAGAAAAAGAAAGCTTATAAAGAAGAGGCGATTCACCGAGAAAATGTAACAAACTCAAAAACACCTTATGTCTTCAACAGGCTTAAGACTGTATTTTTAGAAGTAGACCGAGCAGATGGCAAAAAGGATATAATAGAGCTAAACGGTGAGGATGAATCAAAAGAGATAAAGGCACTTCACGACAAGATGTCAATGTTTCATGGTGAAATGGACGTAGATGATTATCTAGATGAGCGGTTTGCCGACTGGCTGTGTGTAGAACCAAATAGCTTTTTACTAATAGACTTTTATAGCTTTGACCATATAACGGAGAAGGCTAGTTCATATCCTTTACACATACCTGTGGCTGATGTAAGAGATTTCCAATACCATCATGGTGTGTTGCAATACCTAGCATTTCAAACAAAGGCAAATGAGTTTGTTACATATGAAGGCGAATCACATCAAGTAGAACTGACTATTGAATGGTTATATACTGATAAGAGTAGGTTTAAGTTATTCCGAAAACCTAAAGGTTATGAATTAAAGCCGGGCGAATCAATTGTAAAGCTGAAAAGAGGTAAATCCGAAGAGGCTAAGATATACGATACACAAGGCAATGCCTTTGACGTGTATGATTTATCTGTAGGCTCCTCTGATGAGCTTGTTGACTATGTGATTGATACTTCTATGGATGCAGGTTTTACCTCGGTTCCTGCCATGCGTATAGGTCAAAGGTCACATCCTGAGTACAAGAATTTAGCTGATAGTCTTTTAAGGCCTGCAAGAGAGCGATTCATTGACCTAGCACAGAAGAAATCTAACTTCGATGTGACTATGGCCTTGCATGGTATAGCACAGAAGTTTGTATATGTTGAAAGGTGTGATTATCGGACGGAGAAAGGATTGAGGTGTGAGTCCGGGTATATTGGTGGCGATGTATGTCCATCGTGTGAAGGAACGGCGAAGAAGAAACTACATAAATCGGAGTTTGATGTAATTACGTTGGAATTGAAATTGGACGAGTCAGGCATTTCTCAGCCTATTGATTTAAGCCAGTTGGTGCATTATGCCGAATATCCACAAGCCGTGATAGACAAGCACCATGAGGTTGTAAAGGAATATGAGGCAGATGTAAGTTTAGGATTATTCAATACCAATATATTCAATAGAGAACAGCTTGTTGCTGCTACAGCAACAGAGATTAAGGCCAATCTCACTCCGGTAAACAATGTTTTATATACGCAATATGCGAGACCTAAGTCACAATTATGGGAGTTTGTAGTTAGGCATATTGCACACAATGCACAGATAGGTGATAAGCAGTCCTTAAAAATAATGAGGCAATACCCTACAGATTTTGGTTTAGAATCATATCAAGAACTATTAACATACCTAAAGGAAGCAAAGGCATCTAATGCGCCTAGATTTATTATCCGAGACTTTGAGGTTGCTATAATGAAGAAGCTGCATAAGGATGACGTTGAGGCTGTATCTAAAATGGTGGTAATAGAGCGTTATAAACCTTACAATGACAGGTCAGAGGCTGATAAACTGCAATCACTTTCACAACTACCTGAGTATGACCCTAAAAGGATATTAAACTTATATTTTGATGATATAGTTAGAGATATAGAGCTGCAAGAGCCATATTTTTACAGGATGCCACATGATACATTGTCAACAATGTTTGAAGAAAAGATAAAAGAGTATATGGCAAAGTATCAAATTTATAAAGATGCATCACTCCCACCAGATATAGATGTAATGGATGTGGAAATTGAAGAAGAAGAGGATGAGGCCGAAGTATAGTAAGGCAAGAATATCATTAGTTTCAAAGCTGGAGCAGGCTTTGTCAGGCAAAGTAGAAGGATTGCAGCGCAATTTTTACAATCTTGTATTAGATTATTATAGGTCTAAGCTATCTATAAACGGAAATGTCATAAAAAATACAACATCTAACCTAAATATAATAACTGATTTAAGCGCCTTAGAGGAGTCTTTTTTCAAGAAGCAGACTAGTAAGCTATTAGTGTGGATTGCGCGGCGTATGGTTGAAGTAAACGGTGTTAATAGGCAATATTTTAAAGCAAATTCAAGTGATTATAATGCAAATATAAGGAGAAGGATAGAAAATAATATGTTAGCTGCTTATGGCATCAAGGTAGGACCGAAGAAAGTGACGATAAAAAAAGGAGGATGGCTTTATGGTCTTGGTCAATTTAAAGACCCTTACTTGCGAGTTAAGCAAGAGGCTTTGAATGCCGTAAGGGCTGGCATTTCATTAGATGATTTTAGAAAGACTATAAAGAACGCTGTTGTAGATAGTAAAACGCAGAGCATTAAACATCATTTTTATACTCATGCGAATGATACATTTGCTGAGTATAATAGACAAGCTTCTAAGCAGTATGCCGATAAGTTGAATATGAAGTATTTCATGTACAATGGTGGTATCATAGACACTACAAGGTTATTCTGTGAGCAAAGAGATGGAAAAGTTTTCACATCAGAGGAGATTGATAAATGGCATTTACTAATTAACAGAAAGGACGGGCCACAATGGTCAGGTGGTATTTACAATCCTTATACCCATGTAGGCGGACATAATTGCAGACACGACCTTGACCCAATTTCAGACAGATTAGCGTTTAGATTACGCCCAGAATTAAAACCAAAAGTTGGCAAAAAGTAAAAAGATTTCGAGAAAGTTGAGAATCAAAAGAATAGAATTTAGCAGATTGTGGAAAATTATAAGGTCATAACATCATGATAAGGGATTCGTATAAGTTTTACATAACATTCCCTACAGGCATAGCCGAAGTGTTTCCTCTTAACTCAACTTTGACTTTCGTGGATGAATATGACACCACCTATAACGCTTTTAGAAAGAAACTTGATACCGAATTAGTTTTTAGAAACACGGATGAGCATAAGACATTCGATGCTTTCGCAGCTCTAGATAATATGAAGAATCAGTGCTATGAGGTTAATCTCCAAATCCAATACTCCTCAGACGGTGAGAATTTCAGCCTTGCATATACTGGATTGATTCCATTAAAGAAAGGCAAATATAATTTTAGTGAATGCACATTAAAAGTTAAGCCAGAAATAAATGATGTATTTAGCTGTATAAATAAAATCGCAAAAGTTGATTTTAACCTTTTAAGAATACCTGAGAAACAAAGAATATCAACCGTCGAGGGAGTTGTTGAATGTGAGATAGTGAGTACGGCTAATGGAAATGTTCCTGTTGCACCTGATGGTGTCGGCTGGGCAATATCAAACACCGAATTAACATACTATTTTGATGACCTTGTTCTTCCTAGTTACTCCTACACATTTTGCAGGATAAGATACAATGGCACGGAATCAAACCCAGCAGGATTTACACTTGACCCTGACGGTAATTATTACGCACCTCCTAATTTAGCGGACCCAATCACTTTTTCAACACCGGTATTTTATATCGAGCCTACACAAATAGATAGTCAATCATCTGTTCAAGTAGGTGAAAAGGTCACGACTACACTAAAGATTGTTAATATAGATATTGATAATGGTGTAGCCTTAGAAGGTATATTTAACTTGTTCTTCGAGGATTGTGGTATCACATTAAAGTCTGATTTCTTCAATATAAACGCAGACAGCACAGCTCCGGACAATGGTGCATATACATATGCACAGAACTATCTTCAAGAGCTTGTATTTTTACAGGCATCTGATGTGGTTCGTGCCGATAATGAGGAGTTCAAGAATGCAACAAGATTCAATATAACATTTGAAAAGTTTTGGAATAATATAAAACACCTTAACCTACAAATGATAGATGAAGGTAATAATGTATTGAGGATAGAGCATATATCATATTCTGAAGAGAACCTAATGTTAGACCTTACACAGCCTAAATTTGAGAAGCATATGGTCGGCAAGTCGGAGTATAGTTACGAGCAGTCTAACATTCCGAGAAAAGAAGTATTCAGCTTTAAGTACGCCACAGGTGTTGAGGCTTATGATTTCGATGATGCCTTTATTGATTATGATAGTAATTGTTCTAACGAGGATGAGAAGAAATACACAATGGCGGAGACCATTACAAATATAGGTTACTTGTATAGTAACAGCTCTATTGAGAATGATATTGATAAAATGAAAGGCGTCATGTGTATAGTTAGCACTAATTCTGGGTCAATTAATAACAGTACAGGCGCAATTACAGGGGTCAGTGTATTAAACGCTGCTATGTCGTTTGCGAATATAATACAAGCGCTTTGGTTATGGAAAAGGCCTTTAATGTCAGGAAATATGAATGGCCGTGTAACGCAGTTTTTAAGTAGTACACGAAATAAAAAGCAAACAGCAATTCAAATCCCTATGATAAAATCAGACTACTTTGAGTTGTTTAAGCCACAGGATTTAGTGCGCACAGTTATAGGGTGGGGTGAACCTGTTGCTGTGAAATATGAAACACCACAAGATATTTTAGAATTAGAATTAAATCATTAATATGGCTTGCAGATGGAAGTTGACATGGGAGGACGATTGTAACACAGTATTGTATTCTGGATTAGCAGAGGCACTAACCGAGTTAGAAGAGGAAGTAATTGACTTTAAACCTGTACAAGCCGAAACCATAACAGAATCAATTCAAGATGGGCAAGGCATAGAGAGTATTGTATATTCAAAAACTAGGTCAAGATACAGAAGTTCGTGGGTTCTAACAAATGATGAGATAGAGGTCATACAATATATTAAGATGTATCAAACAATAAAATTGAATGATACTTTCGATGTAGTTGAGTACAATATAGACCCTAGTTCAATAGAGTTTGAAATACTAGGCAGTGAATTGGATTATGAGCGTGAAGTGATAATGTCATTTAGTCTCGTGGATAGTTGGGCATACGGAAACGCCTGTTGTGATTCTGCTTATGATAATAGCCCATACGGAACCAATACAATACCAGGCGGTAGTGGTGAACCAGACCCAAACGAACCTGCCGGGTGTCTTGGTTATTCAGCAGCTATTGATGAAACAAACTTACCAATTCTTGGTATCACAGAAAATGGTATCCCAGCAAATAGTACAAGCGTGATAGAGTGGTACCATGACGGCAACTATAAAGGTAATGGAAGTACATTACAAGTTGGCGAATACGGTGTGTATAGCTTTATAATAAGGCGAAGCATTTCAGGTGAGACTATTTCATGCAATAGAACAGATGCTTTTGTATATCTTAATGAATGCCTATTATATGACATACTCGTAAAGGTAACTAATGGAACTATCACAGCAGATGTTGTAGGCGTCCCAAATGATGATACAGGGTCTTATGAGGTGATAGATGATTTAAACGTTGTAGTGGCTACAGAATTGCCTTATACGCCAGATTCTGACGGGGTTTATACTGTTAAATATACATCTGCTAGGTGTGGGGAGAAAATGAAAGCTGTTATTGTGATATTACCTTCAGAGAATCAAGCAAGTCACACGGTGGATTTACAACATCAAAATGGTGGTTTATTTGCCGATGTTATTGATGCACCAGTAGGCGCTCAGACATTTACATGGACCAAAATTGATATTAATGGTAATGAGGTTCAAGTTTATAGTGGCTCGGATACTTATCAACCTACAGACACGGCAGTTTATAAGGTGACCGTAACAATCGACGGTAATAGCAGTAGTGACCAAAAGCTATGGATAGCAGAAGGTCTAGAAGTCAAGATAGTTAATACGGCAAATGACCCTGTAGTAACTTCGGATGTTAGTAGTAGAGAGCCAGTCATTGTCACATTGGATGGCACAAGTGGATTAAGTAGATATGATTTTAGTGGTGAGAGTAGAGAGTTGCCGCATCCTTCGATATACAACACAGATGAGGCAATGAAGAAACGTATAATGATTTCGTTTGATAATATATTAGGGGTCTACGAAGGCGCTCAGTATGATGCAAATGATATGAGTTATGGCACTCCTACAGCACCGTTTAATTTTGGAATCGATAAGCTTACAGAGGAAATAGTATTTTACGAGGCACAGGCTGCTGATGTAAAAATCGTTATAATCATCTTTTAAAAATTAGAATATGTTATTTGTAACAGAATTTCAGGCGGTTAATGAGTATACAGGTGAGATAGAAACCTATGAAGGTCAATATGTCGAGGCACTTACTTGGGAGGATGCGATTTCTCAATGCAGAAAACACGCACCTTACTTAGAAGTGGTCGGTATATTGGAGGCAGAGGTTCCTTGTGATGATGATTATAATGCTGATTTTGATAATGAAATAAGATATGACAACAGCAATTAGAATATTAGTATTATTAGGCATTCTTTTTTCTTCATTATCTGCATCAGCACAGACGGTGCTTATTGATTCTGACGGTGATAGTCTATACGGAAACGTGCCTGTAATACATCCACTATATGACATTGATGATGGCAATCCTTGTGTGCCTAACGCTAATTCATCGAAATGTCAAGAATGGGTTGTAGACCCGAATATAAGTGTTATAATTACCAGTTCTGTTGATACTGTATTGACTATTGACTCCGTCTATGTATATGACTCAACATATGTATACAGCTATGACACGATTTATAGTGTAGATACTATTTTCAGCACATCGGATTCATTATATTTCTTTGACTCTACATATGTCTACACTTATGATACAGTTTACACTTATGACACGTTGGTCATTGCAGCGGACACCGTCACTGTCAATAATGTAGGTCCAGTTGGCCCGATAGGTCCAGAGGGTCCACAAGGTATTCAAGGAGAAAAAGGAGATACAGGTGCTATAGGCCCACAAGGTATTCAAGGTATTCAAGGTATTCAAGGTATTCAAGGCGATACAGGACCACAAGGTGACACAGGGCCGCAAGGGCCGCAGGGCATTCAAGGAATACAAGGAATACAAGGTATTCAAGGTATTCAAGGTGAAGGTGGTGACACTGTAAGTGTGACTGTCACAGTGTACGATACATTAAACGTGTGTATTGACACGGTACAGATGTTTTACAATATAGATAGCTTAGTAGGTTTATTGCTAGGCAATCAAACGTTTACAGATAGTGTTTATAATGATAGGACTTACAATTACGTGATAAGTACAGATACCATTATTAATGTGTTTAAGGATACAACTGTTGTTGATATTTGCCGTGATAGTGTGTATAATTTCGTCAACATAGACAGTATAACATCATTGATAGTTAACAATCAGATGTTTAGGGATAGCTTACTTGGAAAAGATACTATTGTGTATAATGTGAACCAAGCCTACGGGGTGACTAGCGATAGTATTTCTGAAGGTGTATTTGATATTATCTTTGATTTCGGTAATTTCATTGACACTATAACAACACCTAATTTATTAGGGCCAGTTGGGCCGCAGGGTATACAAGGGCCGGGAGTTGACTCCGTTAGTTCTACAACGGACGGCGATAGTATATCATTTATCTTCCATCTCGAAAATGCATCAAAAGACACTGTAAAGGCGCCTGGTATAGGTGCGACTTCATTCAATGGTAATAGGGAAATTGCAAGATTGCCACAGGTCGGTGATGTGATAGGTACTACAACGATTGGCGATTGGTTGGAAACTGCATTTTATATAAGAGAGCCGGCTTTAGGTATAAATTATTTGCCTACTTATTATGAAATCGGTGATTCTGTTGAGGTTACAATTGCAGGTGCATTATCTGACCCTTTAACAATGAGTAATGGAATTGTTTATGCACTTGCGAACGGAATTGATACAAGTGGCGGTTTCGATACCGTTTATGTTTTCGGCTCTGATACAACTTGGTCAGCATCAATAAATTATACGCCATTAGATACTCCGATAGTTGATAGTTTTTTTACTAGCCAATCATATACATTTACAGCCTATCAAGATTGGCAAACAGGCACTTTGTCAGGCACAACTACAAGTCAAAACAAGTCAATACAAGCAGTATATCCTATTCTATATGGCATGAGTGATAGCAATTTTGTTGGCGGTAATTATTACGGCAATCAGGATGGCAAGATAATCGCCTCGCAGTTAGCAACTTCAGAACATAAGGTTATATTGTCAGGTGGTGAACCTAATCCTGAGTATATTTACTTTGCCGTCCCGGATGGTGTTTCAATTTCATCTATTGTTGACCATCACGGACAGGAGCAGATTCAAAATTTTGATGTATATACAGAGCCTAGGAATATAGACGAGACTTTAGAAACTTACGTCTATGATGGTAAGATGTATTACACCCGAGAGCGAGAGTCAATACCTCCTACAGCTGGACATATTGGTTCTATTGCATTAAGTGGGTACGGTGATGAGCTTGGAATAGAAGCAGAAACGAACCAATTTTATTTCGGAGGCATCTGTACAGATGGCGAATATATATGGTATTCAACCAATGGTTTGTCGAGAAGGTACGATATTAAATGTGAAATGGATTATGATAATTGTATTACGACCCAATATCCTTCGGGTGGCATTGGGTCAGACATGGGATTTTCGGGGGATTATCTATATTACAGGATTGGGAACTACCTTCTAAGACGATTAAAAACAGGCTATACCGAAGAAATTATAAATGTGGGGTTAGCTATAGATAGGATGGATATACATGGAGATACAATGTATTATGCAGCAATAGGGAATCAAATCAGAAAGCGTGACCTTATTTCTGGCAGTGATGAAACTATAGGTGCTATAAATTTTGCACATACATACAATTGGGCTCTGAAATACAATGCTGATAACCATAAAATATATACAACTTTAGATGGAGATATATATAGTTATAATGCAACTTCGCCTGTAAACGAAACATTGATTTCTAGTGGAATAGGCAGCAATTGGAAGGATTTTAGTTTTGATTATGATAATGATAAAATAATATCTGTGAAAGGAGGAAATTTAGTGAGAATGGATTATGATGGGTCGAATCTAGAGACAATATACGCATACGATGGCACTAGGGAGTATGATGCTAGTTCTGTAGGGTTGGAAAATAACTGGACCTTACCATATAAAATATATAGATACAATAATACAACAAAATTAACGGACCAAGAATGGACAATTATATTACAATAATAATTCTTCTGCTTTTAAGTTTTGGTTTGTCAGGCCAAAGTACAGAAACAACGTCGGCTTTTAATGTAAATTCAACACAGCCTATTGACACTAGGTTGGTCATAAATGAATTCTCTGATACTATTTCTATTGACTATTTATATAAAGGATTAATAACATACATATTAGACCTAGATAAGTATTATTATTATGATGGAACTAACTGGGTTCAAATGTATGTAGGTACAGGTGGTGAATTACCACCTACCTTGGATTATCTAGATTTCACTAATAATATAGGTGACCAAAGTTATTTGAAAGGTAGGATATATTACGATACAACAAATCATACATTGACATTCTTCGATGATGAGGCAGAATCATCATTACAGATAGGTCAGGAGCAAAGGGTTCGAGTGTTCAATAACAATGGTTCAACAATTACAAATGGTTATGCTGTATCTGTCACAGGGTTAACTGCGGATGGTATTTTAGAGGTTGGACTAGCAATCGCATCAGACAAAGAGTCTGCACTTAACACAATAGGTATAGCAACACATGATATTGAGGTAGGGACATATGGATGGGCAACAACACATGGTATAGTTAGAGGTGTGAATACTTCATCATTAACAGGTGGCGCTGCTATATACCTGTCAGATTCTGTAGCAGGATGGTATACAACGGAACGACCGTTATCGCCTAGTTATGAAGTAAGAATGGGACGGGTTGTGCAACAAGACACGACGGAAGGTCAATTGTATGCTGAGTTAAGAATTATCACAAATACACATGATAATTTTAACTTCTTTACAGGGGCTATATTGGAGTATAATTCACCAACTATAACCGCAAGCGGTGGGGTTGTTACGTCGGTATTAACAAACACAGAAGGAGGCGATAGTATCAACCTTATATTTGATGATGGTTACCTCAGAGTTGAATCTGGCATATCCGTCAATCTTACTCTAGGCACAGATTCGGCTCCTGTCGAGAACTTTGTATATATAACAGATGCTGGTATTATGACAACATCAACATCTTCATTCCCTTTATCGGGCGATTATGTGCCTGTTGGTCGTTACGTTGTAGGGTCCGCAGCACGAGCTGAATCGTATGGTGTATATAAATCTCATTCGTATACTGACCATCTTCGTGGAGGATCGAATGGTCACCTATCACATATCAACGAGTGGATACGAAGCCGGCCTGCAGAATGGCAAAGTGGAGTGGTATTAACAACATCGGCAGCGGTTGGTGTAGCTACAGACACTATAGATTTATCATTTACGAGCGGTGTAGTATCGCAGTTGCATAATCAAACTTTCCCTGCATTTGACACTGAAACAGATGCGTCATTTGTAGTTAATGATTTTGCGACACCTTACGAGATTATAGAGGGGATAACGCCTAGTATTGATACAGATAGTGAAGGTAATGCAATCGGGAACAACAAGTATTATAATATTGTCATTTGGGGTGTTGCTTCGCAAGAGGCAAAGGATTGTAAGATATTCTATAATTTGCCATCTGGAAGTTATACAGGTGAAGCTGATGCCTTGAATGACATTGATGATTATACTAGCTTTTCGATTCCAACGGAGTATACAGGTACTGGATTCTTGATTTCAAAACTAACGATACAGCGTACAAACACAACCGTTAAAATAATTGATATTACAGATTTGAGGGGCTCGATACCTATTGCAGGAGGTGGGGCAACAGCAGGAGGTCAAGGTATAACAAGCTTTGATGAGCTTACGGATAGTCCTGCATCTAAAGCAGGTGCAGCAGGATATCATGTCAAGGTGAACGGAACAGAGAATGCGCTTGAGTATGTTGCTCCTGAGACTAATTTTTATGATGATAATGATACATTAAGTGATAATAGGACTGTCTACATGGACAGCAAAGGCTTAACACTTCAAAATGGTTCTGGATTTATTTTACAAGGCGTAGATGTTATACATACAGGTGATTACACATTGACAGGCAGTACTGAATATCCATTTTTCATTGGTGGTAATTATTCTGGTATGATGGAGCTGTCTAGGTCAGGCTTCACAGGAGCCGATATTAAGCTATCTAATTTTTCGGACTCGTGGGTGTTTGGGATGGATGACAATGAAGGATTTTTTATAAAAGATAATGATGCGTCAAATACATCGCTATACATTCCTAATGGTGGTGCTGCGGTCGGAATAGGTACTACATCGCCTAGTGCGAA
>Ga0208767_1003203_pt1 | contig 12023 bp, 23 predicted proteins | sample VirMetDEL_Mar_21_FD_184514 | JGI IMG/M metagenome (GOLD analysis project Ga0208767, IMG submission 184514) | Aqueous microbial communities from the Delaware River and Bay under freshwater to marine salinity gradient to study organic matter... | ecosystem: Environmental > Aquatic > Marine >... | reverse complement strand
AGCTTACTCGCTCCCAATCGTCTATTTGATAGGCATTCTCGATTTCTTTTTCATAATAAGCATACATGCTTGGGGTTCTCTTGTTCATGACTGTACTGTCCTCAGTTCAATGTGAATGGTTTCTTCAAAGCCGTTTAGATCAGCATAGTTGTTGTTCTTGATGATCATGTGGTCAGGCTTATCTTCGACTATGGAGTAGTCTGGTTGTTCATCACTATAAGCTTCACGTTTAGTGAGCCGCAAGGCTTCTCTCATAGCTATACTATGGGAGCCATAGATGCCCCTAATGTGTAAGTGAGTCTTACCGAGATGATTCTGCAAGCTATACACAAGGTATAGTTGTTGTCTCGTCTTTTCCATTCTTTTTCTCCTTTCATAGAGAACTTAAGGGGTACCTTAAAGTACCCCTTATATTGCCCCCTCCCCTATAAGGGTGTGTTTTAGGGTTTCCAATGAGTTACTACAGTGCGAGTGCGATCAGCTTTAAGGTGAGGCTCATGATCAATGCCTGTAATGATAAGCTCAGTGCTATCAGGGCGCTTACGTACCATCGCTTCTGTTAGTTTGTCGTGTACTTCTACGATGATTGTAGTGAAGTTTTCTAGTTCTTTAGCTTCATCGGGATCTGTAGTGTACAGAGTGAGGTGAGTCATAGACCAGTCTGCAATGCCCCATTTAGTGTCATCGAGCATGGCCGATAAGTCGAGTTTAACAGGAGTGTGATACTCGACTGTTTTATGATAGTGTACTAGCATTTTGGCTCCGTTTGTTATGTGAGTCTGTTAGACAGCTAGGGCTGACGACTAGAGTTACGTGTCACCGAAGAAGTATATCGTTCTGATAACGACTACTAAGATGAACACGATGCCTACTATGAGTTCCATCGTGATTCCTTTGTTGGAGTTAGGGAGTGCCGTAATTGACACTCCCGAAGACTTTGGTTACTCTAGAAGTTGTCGTTGACTTCTTGAGTAGTCACAGGTGCTTCACCGAGGTCGAAGTCATCTGACTCGTTAGGTACATACTTTTCGAAGGTACGTACTAGTACAGCCATAGGTGCAGACTTCATACCGTTGTGGGCAGACTGCGAGGCATAGGTGAAGACTTTAACGTCACCTACGCTACCATCACCAACACGTTCAGTAAGCTCTTCTTTACTGGTGTTGATGATAGGGATGTGCTTGACTTGACCAGCACGTTTGGTACCAGTACCGTATTTGGTTTGTGTATTTAGGTTGATACCAAGGTTGCCGTTATCAAGCACTTTGATTGATCCGAAGCATTGAAGTTCAGCTCGACGATCGGCAGAGAATTCGATTTGTAGACCGAACTTACCGAATTTGTCTTCTTCACCGGGGCGAAGACATACGAAGTTGAACTTAACGTTGCGGATATAATCGACTTTGTTCATTTGTAACTCCTCATGAACAGTTGCAGTAGGATTACTGCGGGTAGGACATAAGTGTCCTTTAGGCTACCCCATGCAGGATGGAGTAGCCAGAAGGATACTTATCTTGTTGACCAGCCTACGGGTGTGAAGCCGTAGCTTTGGTAACGAGGTAGGATCTTAGCAATGTAGATATAGCTACGATCGTGGTGACGTAACGCAGTGAACATTCGGTTTCGTTTACCTGCATCATACGCATCAGTGGTTAGGATCGCACTAGCGTATCGATTCATGTAGGCTTGAGACATACCGAATGGGAAGTTACGTATGACGTCATGTGGATTCCTGTCACATTCAACGAACTGCACGGTCTTTGTGATACCGACATTCTTGAATTCGATGACAGACTCTTTGACACTGACGATACCTTCATCAGAGTAGGGATTTGAGTAGTCCTCTGCTTCTGCTAGTGGAACCATCTTATGCTTGAGCTTCGAGATGTCACCTTCGAAGTAGATATCGAAGTCTCTTGAGGCCATTCCGTGATCCCAGTCACGGGGTGCGCCTCCAGCGATGAATGCATTTATCTCGCACGTATCCCATATCTGTTGTAGCAACTCAGTTGCAGCTACAATTTCGCGTGAGACTGTTACGTTGATGTTGTTGACCATGGTGGTCTCCTTTTGTTGTACTCGTCTGTTAGACTCATGTGTTAGACGAGTGGGTTTGCATTAGACACACAAAATGTCTAACGCTTGGGAAAAGAACTCTCGTAAACAGGCAAGTTTACTACAGAGTGTCATTTTTTATGGCACCTTGTCACTTTTTATGACACTTGGTTAGCCTCTCGCCAGCGATTTACTAGTTTCTGCAATGCTCTGTGCAGTATTTCGCTTTCAAGAAGGTCAAATTCAGCAGCTTTATAGCCAGCGTCTAGCCAGTCGCTATATTGTCGCTCAGTAAAGTTTACAGAAAACTCTTCTGTAGCAGACTCTAAAGCATCATCTAGCTTTTCTACTAAGCTATTAGCTTCTTGCTCAATGTTAATGTCCATTCATGCTCCTGTTGTTCTCATTGATTGCTTTCTATCTTCTTGTGATTGTTTATCGTCCCAATCAGCAAGGATAGTTTGAGCAGCCGGATGATGTGACCCTGGACCTTGAAGGTACTCTAAGTATTCTTCACGATCTATGTGGTCAGGACACTCATCGACATACAAATGATGAGTGATTGCATCCTCGAAAACAAGATTGTTTCGCTCTCGCAATTCAACCTCGCCCATCTGAATGATTCTAGAGATATCATCAGATGTCATTGAAGTGAAGTCTATTGGCATATAACCTCCTATCTGCCAGTGCCTTGTCGGCGTAACATTTCGTCCTCAACATGTCGCATTTCTACGATACTGTCAGAGTACGCGAGAGTATTCATGTCATCGTAATGCTTGTTAGCATCCTGTAGAAGACAAGAATAGGTTGCTTTAAGGACATCCAATGGGACGTCCCTATAGCGTTGTGTAACGACCTCAACCATCACAAGGTTCCATGCTGAAGTATACATAGCCTTCAACATCAATGTGAGGTACATCAGGTCTAACAGGTTGTTTACCTGTATAGGTGAATGTGCAATCCATCTCAAGTTTATCGTTCATGTCTTGGATGAATTCTGCATTGTCTGCCATAAACATCATGACAGCTGCAACAGCTAGAATCGCCATTCGTCAATCTCCTCTTCGATATGGTCCCAGAATTCAGCAATCTTAATTCCAATGTAGACTGCTAGGAAGCTTACAGATAGCACTCCGCAGAGTACTATAAGAAAGCTAAGAAGTGGTGTGTTGTTTATTAGCACTTTGGAAACTCCCTTCTCATTTGTTTCCACAAAGCTTCATCTTGAGCATTTTGTTGCTCTCGCTTTGCAGCTTGACGTATGACATGATTGCCTACGTTTTCTTCAATTCTAATGGCATTGCGCCGATTAGAAAATGCTTCAGCCTCGCTTTTAGCTTGCTGAGTACACAGTCCATACCACATGAGATACCTCCTTTGTGGTGGGTTAGAGCAGGATTGCTCATAAAAAAAAAGGGAAGCGCCCCACCCGAAGGCAGGGCGCACCAAGGTTAGGCGAAGGAGCCAGCAGCAGGAGCCACAGACCCCGGAGCCGCCACAGGCTCAAGCGAGACCCCACAGAAGAAGCCCGAAGCGGGACGAGACCCGAACAAAGCAACCACAGGGAACACACGAGAACCCGCAACACCAGCGGAAGAGACCGCCTCGCGAAGCGCGGCGGGAACAACCCCACCAAACGCCGCCGCACGACAGACCAAAGGCCGCGCCCGACCCCCGAACCAGACCACGAAGTCACCGGAGCCGGGGAGCAGCTCAGACGACACCGGGACCGCGCCGGAAGAGAACCCAGGAACGGGAACCACCGCCACAGCGCCCAGAGACGCAGCAGAAGGAACAAAGGAGAGAGGAGCGGCAACGACCGCAGACGAAGAAAGAGCCATGAGAAAACCTCCAACACAGCAAAACAGGGCAAAAGCGCCCACAGGGAAACCACCACGGCAACCCAGGAGGGCGGCGGGAAACGGAGGAAGAAACCCGCCGACCACCAAGACAGCCAAGGCGAACGAAAAGAAACAAGGGGGGACCGGAAGCAGGAGGGGGTACCCCAACCCCCGCCACATCTTTTTTAAACATAAACAAAGAGTTATCTATAAATTTTTACAGTCTACCTAAACACCCCCTTATAGGAGGACATCTACATGAATAATAAAAGAAAATTAGAGTTAGCCAAGGAGCTATCAAAACGTAAGCAAATGGCTGAATACAAGTCTGATTTTCAGCTATTTTCTAAAGATCAAATTCGAATTATTACTAAAAACGCATCTCAAGGTTTTGTTCCCTTTGAGTTTAACGCAGCACAAACTGAAGTTAACCAACAAATCGAACAACAACTAAAAGCTACGGGGAAAGTAAGAGCTATTATTCTAAAAGCTCGCCAGCAAGGTATTAGTACCTATTGCGCGGCTAGAGTGTTTTGGAAAACGTTCTACACCCCGTACACTCGCTCAGTCGTTATGGCGCATGACAGTGCCACATCTGACGCGCTTTTCAACATGAGTCGAAATATTATCGATAACATGGAGAATCCACCTACCTTAAACAAGTCTAATGCCAAAGAAATCTTATTTGAACATAACAAAAGTGGTTACAGACTGTATACGGCTGGTGCGAAAGAAGCAGGGCGAGGAACTACACCGACCATTGCCCATCTTAGTGAGGTAGGGTTCTGGCAATTCGACGAACAAATTCTCGCAGGTTTATTTCAGGGTATTTCTCAAGAAGATGGCACTGAAGTTATCCTAGAAAGCACTGCAAATGGTGCCAGTGGGGAGTTCTATCGTCTATTTCAAGGCGCACTTGCAGGAGAAAATGAGTATATTCCTATTTTTCTCCCTTGGTTTATTACAGATGAGTACCGCAGGGAAGCCCCAGAGGGGTTTGAGTTAACGTTTGAAGAAGAAAAACTAAAAGAAGACCACGGTATAGACAATGATCAGCTTTATTGGCGGCGTTTAAAGATAGCAGAGAGTGGTGAACGTAAGTTTAAGCAAGAATATCCGGCGACCCCTGAAGAAGCCTTCCTAGTATCCGGGAATAGTGTATTTGATCAAGAAATTATTAGTAGTATTCTACCAATTGTGCCAGAATACGTAAGATCTTATGATGAAGACAGCAGTTACTTTGAGGATAACAGAGAAGGTCACTTAGAAATTTGGAATGCGCCAAACTTTAAAGATAAGTTTATTATTGGAGCTGATGTTGCGCTAGGTGTTGGCCAAGACTATAGCACTGCTGTAGTTTTTAACAAAGAGAGACAGATTTGTGCGTTATTCAGAGATAATTTTGTTGACCCTAGTAATTTTGGCGATATACTTTTCTATCTTGGGCGTTATTTTAATAATGCGCTTTTAGCAGTAGAAAGTAATTCGCTAGGTATTGCTACACTCAACCGATTAAAACAAATGAACTATGTAAATCTGTACTATCAAACTAAAGCATCTAGTCTTTTGTCGGATGAAGGTGGAAAACCTGGGTTTAGGACTACAGTTTCTACAAAACCTATGATTATAGGTAATCTAAAGAGAGCAATTGAAGACCATGACATATGGATTCCTTCAAAGACTATCTTGGGAGAACTAAGAACTTATGTTGCTGCTGATAATGGCTCGACTAATGCTTTGGCTGGGAACTATGACGATACAGTTATGGCCCTTGCGATTGCACTTGAAGCCTACCGTACTCACCAACACAGACTCACAGACGATACTGTCTCATGGAAAGAAAAAGTAGGCCAACTTCAGGAGGAAAATACTCAATGGCTATAGATGAAAAAAGAAGCTTTATGCCAGCGGTTAATTCTCTGAAGAATCTTAACCCTATTACTAGTCAAGAGATGGCAGAAGAATATCGTAGGCGTGGTTTAGAGACGCGCAGAAAAAATAAAGAAAAAAGAGAATTAGCAAAACAAACAATTATAGCCATGAAAGAACTAGGCGATGAAGCACCAGATGCTATGGCAGCGCTTAATTACGTCTTAGTTCAAGCAATGGAAGAGGGCGATACTGAACAAATTGTAAAGGTAGCTAGTATACTTGCAGAGTATCAAGCACCAAAACTTTCGCGTCAAGACGTTACACAAACAACTATTGATGCGGCAGATCTAACAGACGAAGAACTTGAAGATGAGCTAAGTAGGCTTAATCTTCAATAACAGATCTACCGTTGTCCTCACCTAGTCGGGGCCGCTAGGGGTAGAGAAGGCCCATTTTTATGGAGGATAATATGGAAGATGTATTACTAGAAGCAGTACGTAAACATGCCGAAGGGCATATTGCAAAGCATAAAGCAAATGTAATGGTTTATTTGCAAAGTTCAACTGGTATTGGTGAACATTCTGATATCATTGAAGCTATCGAAGAAGAGCTTAATCAAATTGCTATGTATAAAGATCAACTAGATGTACTTGATGAATACTTCTAATGCAAAAAAGTTTACAACCCGAATCAAAGTACAATGAGTACGACATGGATGGGGACGGTGTTGTAACAGATGAAGAACTCGCTCACTTACGCGAGATTAAAGAAACAGAACACGCTATGCGTAAACAACGTGCGCAACGTAGAATGGCAACCGCTACTCTTACAGCTATGGGCGTATTTACTTTTCTTATGTTTATGCCATTTGTTTCTTTAGAAAGAATTAATGCACTATCAGATATAAGCAGTCTATTTTATATAAGTGGCGCTGGTATCGTAGGTGCTTATATGGGAGCATCTGCATGGATGACAAAAGGCGACCAACAAAAGAAATAATTAAAGGCATACCAAAACGGTTATGGAAACACAGGAAAGAGTATAAGAGTCCTGTAGTATGGTTAAGAAGCAGGAGGATTAAAAATGGCGATACCGAAGGATTCAAAAGTTAATGAAGCTGGAAATTATACTAAGCCTGGACTGCGTAAACGTCTTTATGCTAAAATATTAGCTGGTAGTAAAGGTGGTAAACCTGGACAATGGTCTGCTCGAAAAGCGCAAATGCTTGCAAAAGCATATAAAGCGGCGGGTGGAGGCTATACGTCATGAGCTTAAGAAAACCACAATTAAGTTTAAAAAAATGGAGCGATCAAAAGTGGAGGACTCGAAGTGGTAAACCCTCTGTACAAGGTCCGTTGGCTCGTGGAGAGCGTTATATGCCAGCTTCAGCTGTAGGAAGTCTTACAGCAGCAGAACACGCTGCTACCACTCGGAAAAAGAGAAAAGGTACAAAAGCAGGTAAACAATTTGTTGCAAATACAGAAGCAGCTAAAAAGAAAATTAAAAAAGCGAGGCAAGCATGAGTATTGAAGTAGGAGGCGAAACCTTTTCTGGTTTAAATAAACCAAAACGCACACCGAATCATCCTACCAAGTCACATGCGGTAGCAGTTAGAAATCCTAAAACTGGAAAACCTATGCTTATTCGATTTGGTTCGCAAGGTGCTAAAGGTAGCCCTAAAAAAGCAGGTGAAAGTGAAAAATATAAAAAGCGGCGTTTAGCTTGGAAAGCTAGACATAAGGCCGATATTGCAAGAGGTCCAACAAGTGCAGCTTATTGGGCTAATAAAGTTAAGTGGTAAAACCCAGGAGCGGTAAATGACCAATGTAGGAAGATATCAAGAGGTAAAACCAGTAGTTGCAGCTAAAAAACCTACTGAAAGAAAAACACCTCTTTCTCAACCGGGAAAATATAATCAAAAAGCTATGGAGGCTGCAAAGCCTATTTATACTAATACAGGTAAATACTAATGGCTTATTCAGGTTATAAAGAAGCTGTTACTGACGAACAGCTAACTAATTTAATTGAATCAGGAATTATGAGTTCAGCAGGTGACTGGCTCAATAGTTCTGATTTAACACACGAGCGACTTAAGGCAACGTATGAATATGCTGGTGTACCAATGGCGCACTTAACTCCGCAAGGCGTTAGTACTATTGTTGACACAAGCACTACTGAAGTAGTTGAAGCTTATACAGCAGTACTATCAGATTTGTTTCTAGCTAATAATCGAATTGCTAGATGTTTGCCTTGGGATTCAAGTCCTAAAGCCTTTCAAGGCGCTAAAGATGCAAGTAACCTTATTAACTATTGCATTTTTAAAAAGAATAAAGGTTGGGAAATCCTACAAACTTGGATGAAGGCTTCTCTTCTTTGGAAGAATGCAGTTATTCGTTGGGATTATATTGAAGATTACGATTATATTATTGAAGAATACGAAACTATTAGCGAAACTAAGCTAGACGAAATACTAGCTGATGATAGTTATGAAATTATTGGTGAGTTAGAACTTGATGCAACTAGTGAAAATATTTCATATGCTAACGTTCGCCTTAGAAAAACAATTGATAAGAGCAGAATTAAACTAGAAGTTATTCCACCTGAAGCATTTCGTATTTCTAATGAAGCAAAAGATATTGATGATGCAACTTTTGTAGGCATTCAATCTGAATATACTCGTTCAGATATGCGTAAGTATTGGCCTGATTGGGCAGCTACGCTTACCGAAGACGAGTGGGCTACGTTAGGCGATGATAGCAATTGGATGGGCAATAACAGATACAGTGAAGATATTGCTGCTAGAAAAGAAATTGTAGGTCAAACTTACTGGGAAGGCAGTGGTGGCTATCAAGAAATGCCAACTGAAGCTAATCGTGAAGTAACAGTAACAGAATGCTGGATGCGTGTTGATCGTGATGGCGATGGCATTGCAGAGCTTAAACACTTTATTGTTTCTGGAAATCATATTTTATTCGAAGAAGATTGTGATATGATTCCGCTTGCTTCAATTGTGCCAATTGATATTCCACATGAATTCTTTGGTTTGTCAATGGCAGATTTTACTCGTAGTTCTACTTTAGCTAGTACAGCTATTCTTCGTGGATTTGTTGAAAATACTTATCTTACTAACTACAGCCCTAAGTTGGCAGACCCGAATGTAGTGGACTTTAGCGCACTTCAAAATATGAAGCCTAAGCAAATTATTCCTACTAACGGTAATCCAACAGCTGCAGTAGCAGCTATGGCTCCAGAAACTATTTCATCAGGTACTGTACCGCTACTCGAACATCTACAATTGATTAAAGAGCAAGCGACAGGAATGTCTAAGGCCGCGCAAGGACTTAACGATACGCTTTATGTATCGGGTAATTCTGAGCAAAAACTTAGCGCTGTTCAATCAGCAGCACAAAAACGAATCCAGCATATCGCGCGTAGATTTGCGGAAACTGGATTTAAGCGGTTAATGGAAGGTGTTTACCATACTATGCGTGAAAAAATGCAAGGTATGCAAACGTATAACATGGATGGTATTTATGGTACTATTGATGTAAATAATTTGCCTTCTAAAATGGACATTGAAATACTTTTAGATATTGGTGAAAATTCTAATGCTACTAAGGTAAACAAGCTATCTAAAGTTGGTGCAGAAATTATTCCAGCCTTGCAAAAACAAGGTCAAGGAATGGCTATTAAACCAACTGCAGGAGTTACATTAGCAACTCAACTAATTGAAGCTTTAGATCTTGATAGTAATGATTATATTCAAGATTATAAAAGCGATCAATTTGTTCAACGTGCTGAAAATATGATGAAAGAAAAAGCACAAGTAGATAAGCAAAATGAAACAGCTGCCCGTGAGAAATTACAAGCAGATGTTGAATTAGCAAAAGCTAATGTTTCTTATACTAATGCACAAAGTAAAAATACAATGGATGATAACTCTAAACAATTGGCTATTGCAATTGATAGGCATTTCCAAGAGTGGGCAGATCTACAAATTAAAGCAGTTAAAGAAGGTGCTGAATTGCCACCACATCCAGACTTTAATCAAATACTTATGATGGCAAGACAAATCATAAATCCACAATAGGGAGAAAATAAAATGGCAACAGTAACACTTTCTGCTGCTGGCGTAGGTGCTGCTCAATCAGGTACAGTAACTACAGCTGGTGGTTCCGGTGGTGGTATTATTATGGTAACAAATGATAGTGACGCAACCGTAACGTTTGATGTAGCAACAGCAGGTTCAACAGTATTGTCGAATCAAGTAGTTGCAGCTAAAGATTACAAAATTGTATCAGGCCTTAATAATGGCGCACAAACACTTGTTAATGTAAGCACCTCACACGGTACAGCTGCACAATCAGGTGAAATTATTTATAATACACTTGTAACTTAATACAATGGATAAGTATCGACAGACAGCTGAGAAGAGGCTGGGTAATAACAAGTCGTACGGAAACCATAAAATACATCCAGAAGAATTAGCGCGAAGGGCTCATGTTAAGGGTCACTTCGCTGCTAAAGAACGTGATGAATTTTTTGATGAAGTATATGGCGAAGTTTTAATTGACTTCTTTGTTGAGTGGCTTAAAACAGAACCCCACGAAACTAAATCTCGAGAGTTTCTCTACTCTTCAGCTATGGCACTAGGTAGTGTTAAGCAGAAAATGACTGACTTTGAGATGTACGGTAAGAACGTACCACACCTTATGGAGGACAACAATGTCAATGAAAGAAATTGATTATAAGGCACTTATTAATAATTGCGATGTTATGATTAATACACTTGAGTATGACTCAATGCGCAGCGCAGGTAAGTGCAAACTTAATTCTGATACTCTTTTTAATTTATATAGTTTAAAAGAAAGGTATCTTAAAATGATTCCGTCAACTTCTGTTAAGAAGGAGGCGAAGTAAATGAATAATCCTGAAGCAATTACAGACTCTACCCCTATTGATGATTCTGTGCCTGTAGGAAATGATAGTCGAACCGAAGAGGAGTTGCTGGCTGACATCATGCGAAATTCAGATTTCGTTGATACTCTACCCGAAGAGCAAGTTCCTGAGTTAGACTCGGATGACTCTGATTATGAAGACCCAGAAGAATCAGACTCAGACGTTAGTGAAGATGAAGAAGAGGAAATCGATGATACAGAAGATGAAGTGTCAGATGAGGATGCCGAGGATGACTCCGCTGCCCAAGATACTGATGTGTATACTCAAGATGATCTCGATTTGGAAGCAAAAGTTGTAGTCAAAATTGATGGCGAAGAAACTGAAGTTTCATTTGGTGACTTAATTAAAGGTTACTCTACCGAACAACATCTATCTAAAAAGGGTCGTGAACTTGGTGAAGCAAGAAAACAAGTAGAAGAAGAATATAATTCTAAGCTAGGAGAAATTGAAAATCTTTCAAAAGCTTCTGCAGCCGTTCTTTATTCTAGTGAACAAGCCTTGTCTAAAGAATATCATGAGTTAGAATCAGCAATTGAAAAAGCTCGTGAAGAAGGCGATACTTATGAAGTAAATGAGTTAAAAGATAAACGCGAACAAGTACAAAAACAATATTGGAATGCTCGAAAGCAACGTGAAGGTATTGTTGAAGCTGTTGAAAAACGCGAACTTGAATTAGCTCAATCAAATTTTAACGAACAGTTAGAATACTTTAATGCTGCAATTCCAGAAATGATTCCAGACTTTGATGATAAAGTTGCTATGGAAATTCGTGAATTTGCAATTGAAGAAGGAATTGATCCTGAACTGTTAGATACAGTGGTTGATCCTGTTCTTATTAAATTTGTAGATGACTATCGTCGATTAAAACAAGGAGTAACTCAAGGCACTGCTAAACGTAAAAATGCTAAAGTTAGAAAAGCACCTGTTAAAAAAGCAAAAACAAATACGCAAAAACAACAGGATGCTACATTAGCAAAACGTGATCGTGCAATGAGTCCTGACTCTAGTAATGAAGATCAAATGGCCTACTTGCGTACTCTTGCAGAACGCTCTTTATCAAATATTTAATACCTTGGAGGTATAATTAAAATGGCTAATAATCTTGGTGTACGCGGCACTGGTGGTCCAGCTGGCCCCGCTCGCGGTACTGGCAAAGATGTCTCACAACGTGAGGATCTTGCAAACTTTATCACGATGATTACTCGTGACGAAACTCCTTTCACTGCTTCTATTGGCAAATCAAAGGCAACTGCTATTTATCACGAATGGCAGACAGATCAGCTGGAAGCTCCAGGC
>Ga0208767_1003201_pt1 | contig 12025 bp, 16 predicted proteins | sample VirMetDEL_Mar_21_FD_184514 | JGI IMG/M metagenome (GOLD analysis project Ga0208767, IMG submission 184514) | Aqueous microbial communities from the Delaware River and Bay under freshwater to marine salinity gradient to study organic matter... | ecosystem: Environmental > Aquatic > Marine >... | reverse complement strand
TTCCATTAGCAACTTGTTCTTATTCCAAGTCTTATCATTATTGATGACTTGACTATATACCCAATCTTCAAATGTTGTATCTGGAAATTTTTTTTCAAAAAATAATTGAAATCTTTTAAAATCATTTAATTTTAAAGGAGGAACATCTGGCTTATTCAATTTAGTATCAATATATCTTGATGATTTACCTATTTCTCTTGAATATTGAGCATAACTATATCCAACTGCTTTGATCAACATAGGAATTACCTGATGGTAGTCTATGTTTTCTGTAATAAATTCTTTTATTTCTTTTTTAGTTGCCATAATGTTGCTTTTTTATAGTTATTACAACTTTGTTTGTTGTATAAAAATGTTTGTTTGTTGTTAGTAATACACAAAATTACTAAAAAAGTTTCAGAAATGCAAAATTTTTTTAGTAAATTTTTTTAGTTTTTGCTAAAAAATTTAGAATTTTCTTGTTCAATGCCAAAATCTTGTTTTAATTTTACCCAATATCCATATCTGCTATTATTGGTAGTCTTAATAAATCCAAGATTTTGAAGATTTCTGCCCAAATGTATTGGAGAGATGTTAATTTTTGATTGTACTTTATTCAAAATATACATTGATATTTGAGTTGAACTCCAAAATAAAGCACTTGATTCATCTTTTTTAGCTGGAGCAAAGTATTCATCAATTAATTCTTCGATTGGACTTGATATATTATATTGCTGATTTCTTTTATTAAGATCTGTAATTTCTTCATCTGAATACCAATATTGATAACCTTGATCAAACAAATATTTTATTTGAGAATATAATTGTTCTTTGTTAATATCGCCAACATTTTCATAATCAATTTTCCCAATTATATCCAAAACTAAAAATCTTCTTGATCCAGTTGGATCATTTAAAAATTCTGCTCTATTTACTGCACCACAAAAAGAGCTTCTTCTTTTTAAAGTTTGGATAATTCTATCATAAGGTAATCTTAATTGAAATTCCTCCGAAGTGAGCATTTGTTTTGTCAATCCCATATCTTTTTTTGAGAAAGATTCTAATTCTGAAATCATTACAAGAAAATTTGAACATACAATTCTTATATCATCTGGATTAGTTGGATCAATAATTTTAGTTACATAGTAATCTAACAAGAAATTTGGGAGTAAATTTTTGAAAAAAGTGTCTTTCCCAATCCCCTGCTCTCCAACAAGTGAAAAGCATAAGTGATTTTGCCCTCTTAATGTTGATTGTGCATACATACCAACAAGCCACCTTGTTAAATAATCAATTTTAGTCATCTCGTCATATTCATTAACTGGTAAACATTGCGAAACTTCTCTTATTCTATCAATACCATCCCATTCTGGAAGTGAATCGAAATAAGCAATAAATGGATCATATTCAGGAGCAAAATTTGAATAAAGTATTTGAAATAATATATTCCCACTTATTTGATTTATTTCAAGATTTAATTTTAATATTTCAGAGGCAAATGTATTTAAGTGTCGATCATTCAATGGAACAAATATATTTGTACCTTTAGCTTTAAATTCAACTTTTAATCGTACTACATTCCACCTAAATTCCCCAATATTTTTTAAATAATCCTCACAAACAAGTAAGGTATATGTATTTTTTGGTATTTTATTAGTTTGTTGTGCTGGAGCTTTGCCCTCTTTTGTCTGTTTTGGAGGCAAAATAAAACTTTTATGTTGCCATCCATTATTTCTTGCCACCGAGTAAAGTGTTTTCGGAAAATCAATCCTATTTTCTCTAATTGATTTTATCCAATTTTCAGTAATATTTTTCCCAGTTTGATCAAGGCAAGGACTCCAATTGTTAATTAATCTTATTGCTTGAGCTTGACCGAAGTAATCAAGTAAATCTTTACAGACTGCATACCAGTATTCATAAGACATCTTTTGAGGAATTTTTGATAACATCTCCTCTGCCATTGAAATTTCAATTTCAGTTAATCCAGATCCTTTAAGATTTTGATATTCATTCTCGTAGTTATTTTTTGCTAACTCAATAAATTCTTGAGTATTAATTAACTCTCCACCTAATTTTATAACTTTGGCTTTGGAATTTCCTGCGTAAACTTTGCTGAAATCCTTACAAGCTGGATCACTTTCATATCTTTTAATTAAATATTCTGCAATTATTTCATAATCATTTTGAGATAATTTCTGATCTAATTGAAATATTACTCTAAATCTATTTGTTGATTCAGTATTTCTAATTGTTGGATGAAGCAATAAGCCATATTTTTTAATAAAATTATCATTTATTGCATCTTCAATGCTGAAATAATGACCACTTTCATTGTCAAAATCAAGGCATAATAATTCAGAATATTTAATATTAGCTTTTGAGGGCTTTTTATTATTCTCATTAATAATAATTCCACCACAATAGCCAACTCCTTGCTCAATTAATTTTATTAATTCTGTTAGATCTGATTGATTGTTCTTCCATCCATAAGATATTTTTGATAAATCTTTATCAACATATCTTGGATTATATGAGTATTCTAAAGGCAACTTTCCCCCCAGTAGTTGAGTTATATTTTATATATTTTATCGTTTGGAACTAAATATTCAATTCCCAGTTCCACGTCTTGATAGTCTAATAGTGATATTTTAGGGCAATATTCATCATATAGTTTTTTGTACCCTTTCACTAAATATCTTTGAGGTTTTAATAAATAATTATTATCAAGCTCTCGGCAGTCTGATTTTGGAACAACAATAGTACCTATTGGAAATCTTTTCATTTTTTTAAATCAACAATGTATTCAAGAACTTTAATTAATAATTCTACTCTATTGATCATTACATCTAATTGAGAATTGGTAGGATCACCCAATTTTTGCATCCTTAATTCAGTAACTTTTTTCCTATATTCATTTAATTTTTCTGACCAATCAAAGTCAAGAAGTAATATCTCAAATAATTGCAAAAATTGATTGATTATTATTTGTAGGATTTGCTGGTTTTTTTGCTCGTTAGTCATTAATTTTTCCTCTCATTTATTTGTTTATTAAAATTATTTAGTAATTCCTGAAATATTTTTAGATACTCATAAGTTTCAGTTTTCCCAAACTGCTCAAATATTTCTGGCAGTATTCTTTTTTTATAAAGTATTTTCATATCAATAAAAAGGTTTAAAGATTATTGTTACTCTATCATCATTAAAATTATTTGGGTAATTAGAATCAAAAATTTTAGCAATAAACTCTGATACAGATTTTTTGTATATTTTAACTCCTTTAGTCGATTTTACTGCTTTTATAACTCCCAAATTTATTAATTCCATAACTTTGGCTTTCTCAATTCTCAAAATTTGACTGGCTTCGTGGGGCGTAATTATTTCACTTGTTCTCAAGAAATTTTTTATCTCCTGATCTGCAAAATATTTCATTGTTTCTTTTTGGTATTTTGTATTTTCCATAAAATTATTTAAGTTTGTGGAACAAATTGTCGATATTTTAGTATAGTGAGTATATTGCTGAATTATTTTTACTATACTTTATTTTTTTGGATTTGTTAAATCAACTTTGGCAATATTAAAAATAATAATATTTATTTCCAAATATTATTTTTAGATTTTATAAATTTTTTTAGGGTTTGTTATGAGAGATGTTGAATATAAAAACATAACTCCATTTTTTATCAAGAATTTAGATTATTTAATAAAAATAAATAATTTTAAAAAATATGAAGTTGCAAAAAATATTGGAATAAGTCCTGCAACTTTCACATTATATTTGAATGGAGGTATAAAAAGAATTGGGGCTGATCAAGTAGATATTTTATGTAAATTATTTAATGTTACTGAAAATGAATTATTAAATAATGACTTAAATAAATTAAGAGTTTTGAGAGAAGATAGTGTTAATTATGATGTTAATACTAAATTTTATGAAGATTCTCCATTAAATATAACTCTTTATATACATTTTGCAAAAGTCATTGATTCTGCATTTGAGGATGAAGAATTTAAAAATACTTTTGGAATTGATAAAGAACAATTTATGAATAGAGTTTCAAACTTAAATTTAAGTTTGAATTTCATTTATTATTTAAAAAACGTCAAAAATTTAGATTTGAATGACTTGTTTGAGGAGAAAAGATTTGAAGATGTTTTTGCAATTGGATCTCTATTTGAATCAAAATGGAAAGCAAAAAAATAGTATGTAAGATGTATGTAAGATGTAAGATGTATGTAAGATAAAATTTGCATCTTACATAAGTGTAATTTGTTGTAATAAATAGACTTGTAACAATCTATGTAAGTAAGTAAGTAAAATACTATATAGTGGTACAATAATATAATATATATACTATATATATACTACATATATACTGAGAAAAAAGGTTAAGGGATTTTTCTTACATACATCTTACATAGATTTTAATAACACATTGAATATAAACAAGTTAAATGGTATGTAAGATAATATTTTACTTACATACTATCTTACATAAGTTACATAAACTGAAATAATCGCATAAACTATATATTTAACAATGATTTAACAAAATTTTAATAAAAATTCAGAGGTGTATTATGAAAAAGTATTCATTTTTCTTAGTATTTTTCCTACTATTTTCTTGTTCAGAAGATGATGGAGAAAAAACATACAAATATTTCCCAAACAATGACCAAAATTTTAAATTATATGACTATGAAGAGTCATTAATTTTAGATGTAAAATATACAAATTATGATTCAGATTTTAGCACCCCTGATGAATATAATAATATGTTGCAAAAAGGCGACAAAATATATGAAATTAATCTTATTGAGGATGGTGTAAATTATCAAATGTTTTATATTTATTGCAAACAAGGAACTGATGGATATAAAGTAGATCTAATAATTGATAAAGAATTTTTTGGTTATTCAATTTTATACAATACTGATAAACCTATAAATAGCATTAAAGATTTAAAAATTTATAGTTATCAAAATGAGAATATTTCAGTAGTTTTAACATTTGGAGTGAATAAAGGGCTAACTGGGATATATGTAGATGGATATAGATTTGAAAGAGGCACACTATAAAATATAATTAGGGAAATATTATAATATGAAAAAAAATTATAAAGGATCAATATTTAGCCAAGCAACAAGTTCAGGGAGAAAAATGTTATATTACAAATCTCCCTACTTGAATAATAAAGCTCATTCAACTGGGCTTGACGACACAAAATTTAACAGAAAATATTTAGCTGAAAAGTTAAAAAAAATTGAATATGAACACGAAACTGGGCTTAATGAAAAAGAAGTAAATATTGATCTATATAAATTATTTAATAGGTATATAAAACATTGTGAAGAAAATAAACAACTTCAAAAAAAAACAATACAATCATATATTTATGCTTTTAACAAATTACTCCCAAACAATCATAAAATTACTGATAAAGTAATTTACAATAACAAAGAAATATATTTGATTGAACAACAAATTGTTAAGAATTTAGATAATTTAAGATTAAGCCCAACAAGTAAAAATATTTTAATTAGATCCATTGGAACTTTTTTAAATTGGTTATTTAGTGAAGAATACATCAATACATTTAATTATAAAAAATATAAGTTAAAAGAATTAAAAAAGCCAATAGAAACTTTTAATGACCAAGAAATCATCCAAATTTTAGATTATTTAGAAAAGGCAAACAAAAAAGTATTTTATGTATTAAAATTTATGACTTTAGTTGGGACAAGAGGTAAAGAAACTCTTGAGATAAAATTTTCAGATATTGATATTGTGAATATGTCATTAACAATCCCAAATAAAATAAGAAAAGATATTAGCCAGACAATACCATTGCCTCAAGAAGCAATTGATATAATTAATTTAATGATCAAGCAAAAAGAATTTAGATATAAAAATAAAGAATATTTATTTGATTATAATATCAGCAGTCTGCGATACATAACAAAAGTCTTAACAGACACTATGAATAAATTTGGCATTAAAAAGAATGTAAAGTTACACGCATTTAGAAAATATTTTGCCACTCAAGTTGTAAAAAGTGGAGTTTCTCCATACATAGCACAAAAATTAATTAGACACACAAACATACAAACAACAATAAATCACTATTATTCTCAAGAAATTTCAGAGTTAAACGAAATAAGAAATAATATAAAAATTCTTCCATCAAATGAAGAATAAAAAAACTACCAAAAAACTACCATTATTTTTCAACACATACTCCTCATATAGCCACGTAATACTTTTAATTGGTATATGTAGAAATTAATTATAATCTTACTAACTCTAATAATAATAAGCAATTACTATATATTTAAAAGACTTACTTCAGTACACCCGAAGGGATTCGAACCCCAATCCTTCTGATCCGTAGTAATTTGACTTTTCTTTGTAGATGTAGTATATTTGGGCGTTGTGTTTTTGAAAACTACCAAAAAACTACCAAATGAAGAAACTTCACGAAAAAAAAATTATTACAATTCAAGCAATTCAACTGCTCTGGGAAAGAAATCCAGACTCCTCTCTTTATCAAATATCAAAATTAATCTATTCGACTGCAAGATCCAAAAATATTAAACTTGGATTTTCCTGCAAAAATTTTAAATCTTTTTATGACTCTGTTCTAAAATTTTCCAAAAATTCAGTTAGTCCACTTCTTATAAACCCCAATATTTTAAATGAATTAGAGCAATCCGAACTATGACAATTAAAAATGAGTGTCCTATATAGTAGGTATTGTTATGCTTAATGAAGTAGTTAGTTATTCAGATACGGAATTTATGTCAATGAGAAAAATTGGCAAAGATCCCTTATTGAAAAGCAAACGCAATGAGGAGTACCAATTAAGGAAATTATTACCTAAAGATATATTAAAAAAATTTAATAGGAAATAGTTATGGCTTGTTGCAATGGTATGTCAAATGCACCTGCAATGGATACAACTTCGAGTGGATCAACTGCTGGATCATCTTCAAACAATTCAGGAATGAACTTGGCTGGTGGCGACTGGAAAAACTTGTTATTACTTGCTGGTGTTGGTGTTGGTGGCTTTATAGCTGGTAAAAAGATGAAAAAGAAAAGAAAATAATGTATAGAGATGCGAATAATATTTCAATGGGATTGTCGGATAAAGTAGTTCCTCCTTTGGAGCAAGATTTCTGGCAACAAACTTTATTTTTTTGGGGAGTAATTGCAAACTCATATTACGAAAGATCAGTTGCTCATATAGTAACAGCTTTAAATTGGAATGATGGAATATGGAATTGGGTGTCTGGGTCAATTGATTGGAGAGATGTTGCTACAATACTGAATGCTTATGGAAATTTAGTAGTTGATGAAAAAGTAAAAGTCTATGAAAAAGAGCAATTATCAAAATCTCAACTTCAAGATATAATTTCTAAAGTAGCAGATGCAAGTGGCTATGGAAAAAAGTTGGTTGAGAGGGTTTTAAATCAACTTTATTATTACACTAAAGATGAAACGATAAAATTTGATGGTTTATTAAGACCATCAAATAATTCATTGTATTTAAAAAACAACTCTATACCAGATGAATACAAGAATAGTTCAAAAAGTCAAGATCCAGATTCAAATTTATTTTCTGCAATTGGATTACCAACTTGGACTGGAAAAGCGATAGTAATTACTGCATTTGTAGGATTAGGAGCTTATGCCTTGACTCAATTAAATACTTCTGCAAAAATTTTAAAAGGTTAAGGAAATGACTGAATTAACAAAAAATCAAAAAATTGCTTATTCAACAGTTGCTACTGGAATTGGTGGTGTTGCTTCTCATTATGGAATTAAGAATTGGAAAAAAAATGGTTGGTGGAAGACGTTGGCAGTTTTAGGAATTATGCAAACAACTGGTGGGCTTTATTCATTTGCAACGACTGTAACTGCTCCGAATAATCCACCTAAAATTGCTAATTAATGAAATCAAATTCAAGAAATATAAAATCTAAAAATCACGATGGGTTAATTGACCAAATAATTCAAGAGATTTATAGAATAGATCAAATTGCAACTGATAATCCAGTTGTAATGAAAAAAGCTGAAGAATTAAGAGGAAAAAATAAGTCAGAAACTATCAAAAATTGTTTTGACTATGTCTGGAAGACGGTAAGTTATTGTGATGATCCAAAAGGGATGGAACATATTACGTCGCCTTGGCTCTTAATTACTGGGCAAAAAAAATGTGAAGATTGCGAAAGTATGGTTTTATTACTTTCAAGTTTATTAAGAATTAATGGAATTAAGACAAGATATAAAGTTGTTTCTTGGAAAGATAAGTCTGATTTAAGATTTACTCATATTGTCCTTGAGGCAAAAGATGGAAATAATTGGCTTGTGCTTGATCCAACAATGAAAAGTGCTGGATTTAATCATTCAGTTACTCCAAACAGAGAAAAAAGGTATAGGACTCCAATGGAATCGTTAGAATTAAAAACATTATCTGATAAACCTTGTGCTTGTAATAGCTCAAGAAGATGTGGCTGTAATAATAGAAGTAGAGCAATTCCTGAAATTAATATTAATATAGGGAATCAACACTCAAATTCTAATTCAAATAGTGGAAATGTTGATATTAGACAAGATTTATTACAAAAATTGGGCTTAATGCCAAAAGATAATTCTATTGTAGTGGATAAAGTTGTTGAAGCAAAAGAAAAAGAGATTTTAGTTCCAAATCAAACTGGGAAAGGTCATAAACAATTGTATTCAACAGTTGTTGCTGGGGATAAAGTTTACAAGTACCCTGAAAGGTATTAAAAAATGAACAATATTCAACATTTTTCTGCATTGAAAGAATTGCACGTGTGTTATGATATTACGACTGCGAGTTCTTCGGCAAAAATAAATGGATCGGCTCTTTTTTATAATGAAAGCACAGACAATTTAAAAAGCCCAACTGGTTTTGGAATGTTTAAAGATAAAGTTGGGAATTTAATTGTAGTTGCTGATGAAAATACTAAACAATCAAAAACTTTGCTTAAAGGAGAATTGTTAGGTTTTAATAGCTCAAAAGAATTATGGTCAAAATGTCCTATTATTCAAGTTGGTAAAACAATTAAAAATATTTGGGGAAATAATGACAATACAAGGACAGACAGAGCAAAATTAATTTCTCAAGGTGTTGTTAATGGTGGATATTTTGGCAATTGGAAATATGGAAAGCCAGACGGAAACAATTTTTATGATGTTCTTACAAAAATTGAAAGTAAAGGAGAAAAGCACGACAATCCAATAATTTTATACTGGAGTTATTCGGAAGCAAATTCATTTACTGATGTGCTTGGTTATGCTTTGGCGATTGCGAGTTCATTTGCTGGTCCTTTGGGAATTAGTGAGCAGGTGTTTAAAGATGCCTCTAATTTGTTAAAAATATGGGCAAATAAAAGTGCTACTACTAATCCAACAAATTTATTTAATTCTTTGGCAATGACTTCTGAATTATTATTGCCTGAATGGACGAAAGGGGCAAATGCTAAAATTGAACAAGCTAAAATTAAATTTGGGAAATATTTAGATCAAGCCAAAACTGGATATGAAGCTCTGCAAAGTAACTTGACAAATAATACTTTTATAAGTCAATTTACAAATATTACTGGAGTTGATAGGATTGAAGTTCAAAAGTTCTTAGTAAATATAAAAAGTGGGCAATTCCAAAATGTTGTTGATTTGAGGAAAATAAATGGATCTTTGGCAAATGCTAATAAAACCTTTGCTGGTGTAAATGCCTCTTTCACAAATGAATTAGTTAAGATTAAGATGTCTTACGGAGATAGATTACTTGAGGATATTCATACAACTGGTTTGAGTGCTTTTGATGTCCCAGTAATCAACAATATTTTCCAGAGTGGAACTGCCTCGACAATTTTACAAGGTGTTGTTGGTGCTGATAAAATTATCCCAGAAGTTATAAAAAAAGAACGAAAATCTTTATCTGTAAATAATCTTGCTGGGTTAATAGGTGCAAATTTTGGGTATGTTGGTCCAGAAGATAATTTTGACACAATGACTTTAAATGCTTTGATCACTCAAGCACAAAGTTATGCAATAAACAAAATCCCTTTTGTTCTTCCTGATACAATTCCAATTAGCAAACGAGAAAAATTTGCTGATGAAGTTAAGAAATCTACTGGAGTTGATGTAATCGGCTATGAAGATAAATGGGATTATGATACAAATTTAAGAAAGATGATGCCTCTGGGGATTGCAGTTGCAGTTGGTGGAGGATTGTGGTACGCAAAAAAGAAAAATATTTTATAAACATAGGTAAGACAATGGCAAAAAGAAAATCTACTGCAAATGCAGAAGAAATAGTTGCAAAATCTATATATACATTAAAAGCTGATCCAACTTATGATGGGTTTTGGTCAATTTTTAAAGGTAAAAAAAGAATAATTCGCAAAAGATCAAAAGATACTTGCGAAATATTACTTGAAAGATTGCAATTAAAAGAACAAGCAAGGGCTTAAATATGGAATCTTATGCTGATTTGCCTGATTACACTCAAAGGGTTGTAAGAGAAGAAGTAGTAAAAGAATTGAAAAACTTGTCAATGCGAGAAGTCGCAGGAGAGTTAATTCAAGGGAAAACTAAATCTTTGGAAGATGCAATGTTTATGGCAGTAGGTAAATCAACTATAAGAGTTTGTGGAACTGGTGCAAAATATGAATTAAGTTATTATGCACCTTACTTGTTGGGTGCTGGACTTTTATTAGCTGGTTATTTTGCTTATCAAAAAGAATGGAAATAAAAGAAAATGGGTAATACTCCAAACGAAAATTGGAATTTATTAATTACTGGTCAATCTGATCAATTTATTAATGGTATGTGGGATGCTTTGGGCTTATCCACTTACTATAATGCTAATAATTATCCTTTTTCAACTGGGGGCTATTTTCTTGATAGAAATAATAGTTCTAAATGGGTCAATACTCAATTCCTAAACAAATATGATGGTAAAACTACTAAAATACTTGATAAATGGACTATGACACTAAAAGTAATCCCTGCAATTAATTTAGTAAGGGGTAGCTCAAGAGATACTTTTATTTATGACATAATTTATTTTGCTTTTTCAAATGTTCTTACTGGTGGGGTTTTCTTTGCTGAAAGAAAAATAAAATTAAGAGAAGTTGATCCAAAATGGAGAAAATCATCTAACAACCCTAATAAATATATCCCAATGACTTGGGGAAGATTTGCTACTCAATCAACAAATTTGAATAGTATATCTTTTTCAAATGGTAATATTTCAAATTGGATTAAAACTTTTGATAAAAATGCAATTTATAATTTAATGCCAAAATTAACTTATAATATTTCAAATCCAATTAATGAATTTAAAAATTCGGTATTATCTGGTACTGGTGTAGGAGCAAGACTTGGATCAAATATTCCAACTGGTGTAAAAAATATTAATGATATATCGGTATATTCTGGGAGATGGACTGATTTGCTTGGTGGATTGATTTATAATTTTACTCCTCAAGTGATGAGCTACAATTCAAATTTACAAGATTTCATAAAAACTTTGCAAAGTTATAATGCAATTAAAAATGTTAAAACTCTTGTATTTAAAAATAATCTTTGGGATGGAGAATATAAGATTACAACTGAAAATGGGATTGAATTAAAAAATAGATTTTTTACTCCGTATAAAACCAGTAATAATGCTGTACTTATGCAAGTGTTTGATTATTCTCTGGATAACAAAACTTATGCTATTGATCAAATCAATACTGAAATAGTTATCTATCCAATTAAAATTGAAAAGATTACAAATAATTCAAATACTGGTGGCAGTTCTAACAATAATAATACAAATACTGGTGGATCAAGCTCAACTGGTAGTGGCACTCAAGGAGGTAGTGCAGGAGGCAACTCCTCAAATCCCTCTGGTACTGGTGGGTCTGCTAATTCTGGGAGCAGTAGCACTCAAGGAAATGACTTGATAAGTAGATTTGATGCAATGAAGTCTGGGCTTTGGCAAAAATTAAAGCAAAGTTATGTTGATGGTAA
>Ga0208767_1003190_pt1 | contig 12039 bp, 6 predicted proteins | sample VirMetDEL_Mar_21_FD_184514 | JGI IMG/M metagenome (GOLD analysis project Ga0208767, IMG submission 184514) | Aqueous microbial communities from the Delaware River and Bay under freshwater to marine salinity gradient to study organic matter... | ecosystem: Environmental > Aquatic > Marine >... | reverse complement strand
GAAGGCTAGGCTGGCCCATGAAGTTGCTACAATGGCTCAGAGACACGCTCAGGAGCTTGCTAAGGCACAGCTAGAGGTTAACAAAGTAGAAGCAGCACATAAGTCTTTGTTTGTCTCTGGTTGGAGACCTGCTGTTGGCTGGTGTTGTGTCTTAGGAATGACTGGTAACTTTATGGTTATACCTTTTACCAACTTTGTACTAGCTCTGTTGGCTATTGAAGTCACTATACCACTGATTGACCTAGAGACTATGATGCCTGTACTGATGGGTATGCTTGGTCTTGGCGCTATGCGCTCTTATGAAAAAACCAAGGGCGTGTCGAGGGAAAAGTAAATGGCATATTATGTAGGTACACAAGAGTTTCCTTCTTTATACGAAGCAATGGATTATGCACAATCAGTAAACGGCACTGTTACTTCAGAGCCTGTTAACACTGATGGTGGTATGTTAACAAGTGAAGAGACCACAACGCCTACATATACGGATGAAGAGCTTCAAGCGGCCTTAGCGGGAAACCCAGACGGCCCTCTTAACTGGTTCCCTAGCGCAGGCCGTGGAACTTACTCTACAGGCGAGCGTGAATACTTTTTTCCTAAAGAATCAAGAGACCTAAACAGCGGAGAGTCACGAGAAGTCTACGACATTGATGGTTATAGTATTCAAGTAGCTGTAGGCGAGCAAGGGTTGCGAGATCAATACGCTTCTAAACCTGAATATGCCCAATTATTTGGTAGTGCTGACAAATTTGTTGAGTACATGAACGAGGTACACGACGCTTACGACGACGGGTCTATACGTCCGTGGTTTGCACATTTAAGTTTTGACGAATGGGGCAAACAACGGTACGGTTTAGCATGGAATTTAGCGACGCTTAACAACACATATCCTGAGGGCGCTCGTGCTAAATACGCCGAAGAAATTGGAAGTTCTTATTGGTCCCCAGAGACTGCTAAGGAGCAATGGCTAAAGCAGATTGCAAACCCAAAGTATCAAGCCCTTACTGAAAAGTACGGACTCAACGATGTTGTTAAAAACAAAAGTGGAGATGTTTTTGCTTGGAATGGCGGCTACCCAATAGAAATTTTTGAGGTAGACGACAGTTTCAAAGCCGGTGACTTTTTAAAGATTGCCGCATCTATCGGTTTAGGGGCATGGGCGGGTCCTTTAATTTCAAGTGCTTTAACAGGTGCTGGCGTTGGAACTACAGCCTCTACTCTTATTACAGCGGGTCTTAATAGCGCCGCCACACAGCTCATCACTACAGGAGAAATTAACCCCTCTTCTTTGTTGCAGTCTATTGCTACAGCAGGTCTTTCTTCAGCGCTTACTGACTACTTAGGCCCTACGTTAGCAGAAAACTTCCCAGACTTAGCTGAGATGGTGACCACAGGAAACGAAGCGGTAGACAGTGTATTGCAAACAATGGCTTTGGATGTTGCAAGGCAGGGCATTCTTGACGGTGAAATTGATTTACAACAAACATTACAATCCGGCCTGTTTACAGCCGCTACTGAATTTTTAGAATGGGTACAAGACAACAGTGCTATTAGCGCAGAAGAACAAGCTGCATGGGAAGCTCGTATACAAGCGCAAACAGACGCACAACACCAAGAACTATTCAACGTAATTGAAACACAGTTTGGGGAAGGCGCCCTTACAGATGCTCTAAACGCCATGGATGCTGATTTAGCTATGAGGGCCTCTCAAACACTTGCTGATATGTTCGCCGCTAATGACGTCTCACAAGACGATAGCGGGAACTGGACACAAGAAGAAGTAGTAGACGTTGATCCTGACACCACAACAGGCGACACTACAGTCGATGAAGGGCCTATGGCTCAAATTGACAATCCTTTTGAAGGCGACGAGTTGATTAACGGTGTTTATTACAACGAAGCAGGCCATCCAGTAGGTATTTCTCCTGACGCAACCCCTGAGCAAATACTAGAGCAATTTGTCAATGACAAGAACGCTTGGACAACAGCGGCTGGTGTATCAGCTCACGGCCTTCCTGATGAAGCGGTTGCAATTCTTATGGGTGACGGAAGTCTTCAAGACTTAAGTGATTTTCTTGTTGACAACAATTTAATATTAGCTCAAGAAGCTACTGGCGGATACATTTTAATATCTGGATCAGAATCTACTACGGGTTTCCATACAAGTCTTAATCAGGATGCTTTGCTGGACCTTGAAGTTTCTAACGAAGCGTTTTTACCTCCTCCTACATCTACAGATCCTGCTTTAGATCCTATGGACACAAGCGATGTTTCTGAGGATGTTAGAGACATTTTAACAAACGTAGAGCAAGAGCCTCCCATTTTAGAGTATGAAATGGACGTAGACCCTACGACCGTAGAGGCTGACCCTGTAGACACTACAGACCCTGTAGACACTACAGACCCTGTAGACACTACAGACCCTGTAGACATTACAGATCAAACAGATTCTACGGATGCTGGCGGTTCTGCTGATCCAACAGGAGACACAAGCGTAATTGATCAACTAACTGCAGCAATTGAAGCCGCTAGAAACGCAGGAAACAACCAACTTGCTAATGCGTTGCAACAAGAATTAAATACGTATTTAGAAGAATCAGACCCCAATGAAAGCACTGTAGATGACCCTGATTCTGATTTAGGGGACACAACAACTAGTCAAACAGAAGAAAACCCTCCCGGCATTACTGAAGAAATGTTTAGTGATGTCGTAGAGCAAATTAGAGCAGATAATGAGGTAACTACAGAAGAAATTATAAGTGCTATAAATGCCCTTGGTGTTGCTGACTTACCAACTCTAGCTCAAATACAAGAGGCGTTCCCTGAGCTTAATGATGTGTCTCTTGAGCAGATTAGCGACACTGTTTCTACTTTGTTGTCTGAAGCAGGCTTGTTAACTACTGAAGATTTTAATACCGCTATGGCTGGTGTTTTGACTCCAGAGCAACTTGCTACTGCTTTGGCTGATTTGCCTTACGGGACTCTTGAAGATTTTGTTGAGGCACTAGGAAACGCTGGTTTTGCAACTCCAGCAGACATTGCTTCTGCTTTATCTGAGTCTGGTTTAGCAACACCAGAAGACATTGCTACTGCTTTGTCAGAGTCTGGTCTTGCTACTCTAGAAGAAATAGTTGAAGCCTTTACAACGTCTGGATTAGCTACTTCAGAAGATATTGCAGGACTAGCAAGGGCGCTTTCACAGTCAGGTTTTGCTACGCCTCAGGATATTGCTGACGCGCTAGATGCGGCTGGTTTAGCAACACCTCAAGACATTGTTGACGCAATAGCAGAAGCAGGTTTAGCAACCCCAGAAGACGTAGCTAACGCACTGGCAGAATTTAACTTCAGTGATGCTCAACTAGAACAAATTGTTAATGCTCTTCCAGAGGGTTTAACTAGGGGCGACTTAACAGAGGCTCTAGAAGGCGTTGTAGTTGGAGAAGACTTAGACGCGGCGGTTACAACAATTACTGACGCTATTGGCGCTCTTGACATAGCCAGCGCACAAGACGTTAGGGACGCTCTATCAGAATTTAACTTTACCGAAGCCCAACTACAGCAAATTATTGACGCACTCCCAGAAGGTTTAAGTACGTCTGATTTGTCTGATGCTTTGTCAGATGTAGTTATAGGAGAAGATTTAGACACTGCTGTAACCACCATTACTGATGCCATAAGTGGTTTAGACATAGCTAGTGCACAGGACGTTAGGGATGCGTTAGCAGAGTTTAACTTTAGTGACGAACAGCTTGCCCAGATAATTAACGCTCTTCCTGAAAACTTAACTGTTGAAGACTTAGGAACAGCGCTAGAAGGTATTGTAGTAGGCGAAGATTTAGACACCGCTGTAACTACTATTACTGACGCTATCGGCAATTTGGCAGTTGCTAGTCCAGATGATATTCGTGACATTTTAGCAAATTACGGATTTACTGAAGAACAACTTGAGCAAATTGCAGGGGCTATTACTATACCGGCTTCCGCAACTATTGCTGATGTCCAAGAAATTGTTGATGGTATTCCTGCAGGTTTAACAGCTGAAGAAGTAGCCACAGAATTAAATAGCCAGTTTGAAGGCATTACTGAAGATATTGCAGGAGTTCAGACTGGAATTGACGAGTTGGCTGAACAGTTAGGTCTGTCTACAGAAGGTTTGCTTACTGCTATTGCCGGACTAGGTACTACCACAGGGGAAGACCTTACTGACCTACAGACAAACATTCTTGAAGGTTTAGAAAGTCTTTCTGACGATTTAGGCGTAGACATTAGTGACGTAGTTACTTCTGTTACTGATCTTGAATCCGGTGTTGCTGAAGGCATCGAAGGTTTAGGCGAGCAACTTACGGGTGTCGAAGAAGCAGTAGGCGGAGTAACTACAGCAGTAACCCAAGGCGTAGAAGACCTAGCAGAGGCTTTAGGCGTACAGACAGACGATATTACGTCCGCCATTGTTACTTTAGGTTCGGGCCTTGGTGGAGAGCTTACTGAGTTAGAAACCAATGTTCTTCTGGGCTTGACAAATCTTGCAGACTCTTTTGGAACCGACGTTGGAACAGTAGTAGATTCAATTACTGGTCTTGGTACAGGCTTGGGTGAAAACATCCAAGGTTTGTCTGATACTTTAGTAGAGCAACTAGGGGCAGGCTTTGGTGGTATAGGCGGTCAACTAGAGGCGGGCTTTGGACAACTTGGACAACAACTTGGGTTAGCGACACTGGGCTTGTTTGGTCTTGGGGCTAAACAACCAACAGCACAGGAAATTGCTGCTGCACAGGACAAGTTTGAGTTTAGGCCTTTTGAAGAGCAAATGAAGCCAAGACAAGTACAACAAGTTGTTCAATCAAGGCCCGTACAACAACAACCAACTGCACTACAACAGATAAACCAATTTATTGACAGACAAACAACAACACCAAAAACACAACCAATAAATCAAGGCATGTTTACCGGCGATCCAGATAGGAAATTAGCATGACATATTTAAACCTAATGAACAGTGTACTACGTCGGTTGCGTGAAGAAGAGACCACGTCAGTCACAAGTACAACCTATAACAAAATGGTTGGTGACTTTATTAACGACGCTAAGAAGTTAGTAGAAGAAGCAACAGACTGGTCTGCTTTACGTGAAACTATTGTTGTAACTACTTCTGCTTCCGACAACAGTTACTCACTGACAGGCAGCAGTGACAACGTAAAAGTCATGTCAGTAATAAACGATACTCAAAATTGTTTCATGGAGTACCAAACTAAAAACTGGTTTAACGACGCGTTGTATATTTCTAATGCAGTAGAAGGTGCGCCTAAGTACTACACGTACAACGGTTTGGACTCTAGTGGTGACACAGAGGTTTTAGTAGGCCCAACACCAGACGGTGTGTACAGCTTGCGGTTTGACGTAATTAAGCGACAGGCTGACTTGAGTGCTAACACCGACACACTGCTAGTGCCTTCACAACCTGTGATACACCTAGCTGTGGCTTTGTTAGCTCGTGAACGTGGAGAAACAGGCGGAACTTCTACTGCTGAATACTTCAGCATTGCTGATAAGTATTTATCTGACGCTATTGCTATAGACGCAGCAAAGCATCCTGAGGAAATGTACTTTAGGACTATTTGATATGGCTCAAGAATTAAAGAGTATCAATCTTGTAGCACCGGCCTTCAAAGGTATTAACACCGAAGATTCGCCGTTGGCTCAAGACCCGTCGTTTGCTGAAATAGCAGACAACGCTGTGATTGACAAACGTGGCCGTATTGCTGCACGTAAGGGTCATAATGTTATTACAACTAACAAGACAGCGTTAGGCTCTAGTACAATCAGGGCTATAAAAGAGTTTGATAGAAGTAGTGGCAGCAACGTAGTTTTGTCTGTAGGTAACAATAAGATATTCACAGGCACGACTACACTTACTGACGCAACACCCGGTAGTTACACGGTTACAGCAGACAATTGGAAGATTGTCAACTTTAACGACAAGGCGTACTTGTTCCAAGCTTCTCATGAACCTTTGGTGTACGACGGGACGTCTGTAGTGCGTTTAGACTCAGTAGCGGGTGCTGCCGGTGTTGTACAAGGTAACGAAGTTTTATCAGCCTATGGTCGTCTCTGGGTAACAGGTGTTAGTGGAAGTCCTTCTATTGTTTACTGGTCTGACCTACTTATTGGCCATGACTACTCAGGCGGCACTAGCGGGTCTATTGATGTGTCAAAAGTATGGCCTGACGGCTATGACGAAATTGTTGCTTTGGCTGCACACAACGGTCTGTTGATTATCTTTGGTAAGCACAGCATTGTTGTGTACCAAGGAGCAGAAGCACCAGCAACAATGACACTGGCTGACACTGTAGCAGGCGTTGGTTGCGTAGATAGAGACACTGTACAGTACACTGGTACTGACGTGTTGTTCCTATCACACACTGGTCTGAAGAGCTTTAGTAGAGCAATTCAAGAAAAGTCAATGCCTATTAGTAGTTTGTCTGGAAACATTACGAAGGACATCATTAATGCGTTACAAACAGAAAACACGTTCTTTAGATCTGCTTACAGTCCTGAAGAAGGTTTCTACTTATTAACCTTTGTAGGTCAAGACAACACCTACTGCTTCGACGTTAGAGGCACGACAGAGAATGGCTCGTATCGTGTTACTCGTTGGCCTTCTACAGGCTTTAGTTGTTATGCACGATTAGACAACGGTGATTTTTATATAGGCACATCTGAAGGCATTAGTCAGTACACAGGTTATCAGGACAACGGTTTAGGCTACCGGTTTAAATACTACAGCCCAAGTTTGACCTTTGGTGACAGTTCCAGAATCAAAATCTTGAAGAAGCTAAAGCCTACACTTGTTGGTGCAAACAACGCAACAGTATTTATGAAGTGGGCGTATGATTTTGAAGGTACGTACGCAACAGCAGAGTTTACGGTGGGGGACCAGATTACTGGTTTCTTCAACGAAAGCGAGTACACAACTGTGGAATTTACAGGTGGTGCTTTGACTAACCAAAGAAGTTTAAATGCAACAGGATATGGAACAAGTGTTGTTGTGGGCTTAGAAGCAGAAATAGACGGCTCACAACTATCACTACAGGAGATTAACGTAATGGCCTTAATAGGAAAGCTGCTTTAACTAGGAGAAAACAATGAGCCTTTTAGATTATTTACTACAACCAGAGGTTGCCGTACCGGGATTTCTTGGTGGGCTTCTGACAAAAGAAGAGTACGACCGGTTGTCTGATATAGGCGAAGAAGCCCTAGTTGGCACAACTGTTCGTGGCCGGGAAGTTCCGGGAGCTTTAGACATTGCTCAAATGGGTCTAGAGCAAACCCAGTTCAGGCCATTTACAGTAACCACTGCTACTGGCGGACAATTCGGCACCCAGATTGATCCTACTACTGGTCAATTCACAACAACTTTGGGTTTGTCTCCTCAGGAACAAATGATGCAACAACAGTTGTTCGGAGGTGCTGGGCAGTTCTTTGAGCAAGCACAGGCCCCTACTGTTGGACGAGAGCAAGAAATTTTTGAACGTATTCGAGCCGTTCAGACTCCTGAAGAACAACGACAGCGTAGAGCATTAGAGGAGCGTTTAGCAGCACAAGGACGGCTTGGTGTACGCACAGCGCAATTTGGAGGTACTCCAGAACAACTAGCGTTGGCTAAGGCTCAGGAAGAAGCACAGAACACAGCCGCTGTACAAGCTATGCAACAGGCTCAAGCAGAGCAGATGCAGCAGGCTCAACTGGGTCAACAGATGTTGGGCGCTAGTTACCTACCTCAGGCACAACTACTTGCTGCTACTCAACCGTCTCAACAACTGGCGTCACAACAGGCAGCACTTCAGCAGTACGGCGCTGGCCTCTTTGGTGAAACAGCTATGTCTGGCCTTGAGGCACGTTTGTTGCAAGAGAGAGCCAGAGCTAACCTTTTGGGTCAAGTAGGTGGCCGTATGTTGGACAAGGCGTTTACTGTTCCTCAAGGCGGTGGCTCAGGTGGAAGCATAGGCGGCGGTGCGGGAGGTTTGTTTGACTTTTTAGGAATAACAGATCAAAACAATGACGGCACTTGGTGGTCAAGGTTGTTTGGAGGTTAAATAATGGCTAAGTTTTCACAAGAATTTTTAAGACAAATGGCAAGCCCCATGGGTTCTGTCCAAGGTGGACTGTTGTCTGCTGTTGGTGGTGCAGCAACACTACCACAACAGCTTAGAGAGCGAGAAAAAGCTAAAGCAATGCAGGCAGAAATGGCAAAGTACACGCCCGGAAGTCCTGAATACATGGCGGCATTAGCTAAGTCTCAGGTTGGAAAAGGTATGTTTACTGAGGCTGGTGCTACTGGTGCTGCTGCCATTGAAGCGCAAAAAGCTTTAGATACGGCTGCTGAAGAAAAAGAAAGAAAAGGCCGTTTAATGGGTCAGGCTTTACAAAAGGCGGCTAGGTCTGATGACCCTGCAAATAATGTAGCAAGAGTCAGAAACATGACTGCAGAACAACTTATGGAGTACTTGACGCCTAAAGAGAAAAAGATTTATCAAGGTACTCCCGGAATGGCTTTGCTTGATGAAAAAGGAAATATTATAGGAAAGCAAGTTCCTTTTAAAAAAGAAGCTCCAGTTAAACCAACATACGACATTAAAATTATCGGTGAAAAAGGGTCTGAACAAGTTTTGTCCTTTAAGGACGGAAAGTTAATAAACACTACGGACTATAAAGGGCCTAAAGAAGGGGAATCGGAAGAGGCTGCAAGAAGAAGAGTGCAAGCTGTTCCTGAGCTTGTTGCAAACATAACAAAAATTGAAGCTTTGTTAGATAAAGACGAAATTCCTGATGGGCTTTGGGCACAGATAACAAGAAACATAGGCGGTACAGAAGCTCTGGACGTTGAGTCTCAGTACCAACAACTTAAAAATTTCTTAGGTCTTGAGCAAATTGCTGTACTAAAAGAGCTAGGAGGAGGCAGTACAGGCTTGGGTGCTGTTTCTAACCTTGAACTTCAATCGCTTCAAAACTCTATTGCAACTTTAAATACCGTTATCGGCGAAGACTTGCAAAGAGAAGCGCTCACTAAAATTAAAAATCACCTAACTGTTTTAAAAAACCTAGCTCTAGGACAAGATTTTTCTTCTGCTGTTAATTGGGATACTCCTGAATACATTAGCCAAGGATTTTCTTCAGTGACTAAAGACAACAAAAGGGTCGTTTTCTTTACTGATCCAGTAAGCAACAATAAATTTGTTTTTGATGAAGAAAAACAGCAGTTTGTTCCGTTTTAAAAGGAAACCGTAATGTCTTATACTCAAGAAGAATTACTTTCGTTATATGCTGAGTCCAAAGGCAGCGACCCTGAAAAAGTAAAGGCGCTGTCTCCAAAGGTAGACACAGAAGAAAAAACGTCTATTGAAGACCTGTATGATATGGCTCAAGAACGTGTTGCTTCTATTAAGGTACAAAAACCAACTCCAGAAAAATCTTTTGTTGAAAGAGTTGTTGAAGGACCGTTGCAAAGATCAGGAGAGCGTTTGTCTGCTTTGGGTGGGAGGGTAATGGAAACAATGCGCCCTGAACAAGACCCGTTTGCTCCAGTAACTGAAGAGTATTTTAGAGGCAGAACAGATGTAGGTTCTGCTCTAATACAAGTAGTTGCTGAACCTGTATCAATATTTTTTGACTCTCTTGGAGAGGCGCTTGTTTTTGGTGCGGAAAAAGGAATAGGCGTCGTAGCTACTGATGAACAACAAAAACAGGCTTTACAGTACGTACAAGAGTTTATGCAGACGGAAGCAGGGCAAGCGTTTTCTGCCGCTTTACAGGCAGGAGCAGAAGGTCTTCAGGCGTTCCAAGAAAAGTATCCTAACGAAGCGGCAAATTTAAGGGCAATTACAGATCTAACTGGTGCGGGTTTGTTTACAAAAATAGGAAAAGAGATTGATCTACTTTCTTTGCCTAAAACACCAGAGCCTGCCCCTAAAGAACCTTTTAAACTATCAAAAATCGGTCTAAGAAAAGTAGACGAGCCTCTTGCTGGAGATGACAAGGATCTTTGGAATCTTGCCTACAACACAGGAATTAAGACGGACGAACAGCTAAATTTATTAACGGAAGCTCAAGGACCTTTGAGAACTAACAGGCAGTTAGTTACTCAAGAACAACTTGATGTTGTTGACGAACTTAAAAAAGCTGGTGTTACTGGGTCAATGAATCCCATAACAGCCAACTTACAAATAAACAAACAACTTGATGCTTTAGAAAATGTTCTTATACAAATGTCAAAAGCGTCTGATGCTTTCTTAAACATACAGCCTAATGCTGTTTTAAACAGAGCAAAACAAAAGTTTTCTGCGGCTGTACAAGATCTTCCTGCAACGATGAATAACGCTCAGGCAGGCCGTTTGGTAAATGAATATATGAATCAATTTAACGCTTTTGTTAAAAAACGTGGAAATACTGCTGAAGGTTTAAGAGAAGCAAGAAAAGACTTTGATTATTGGTTAGAAAAGCAGGGTGTTTCTTTAGGCGAAGCCGATTTAACAATGAAGGGTCAGGCCGGACGAATAATAAGAGAGTCCGTTAATGAAACAATAGCTGAAGTGGTTCCTGAGTCCAGCGAACTGCTTTCCAGAATGAACAGGCTGTTGAATATAAAACCAACTGTTGCTAATAAGGCAAGAAGCACAGCAACAAACGCTGTTGGAAGGTATCTTCAATGGTCGGGTTTTGACGTTATGAAGGGAAGATCTGCTCTGTCACAAACCCATAATACTCCAGTGGCTTTAGGTTTTGCTGCTTTTGGTTCTCCTTTTTACTTAATAGGAAAACTAGCAAAAACAAGGTATGGGGGCAAAGGAAGGGCTTCTTTTTCTTATGCTATGAGGGACTTCTTTAAAGCAATAGACAAAAAAATAAAGACAGCTTCTCCAGAAGAAATAAAGGCTTGGAAAGCAGATCAAAAGATTGTTTATGCTGCTGTTCGTGAGGCAGTTCAGTCTTTAGAAGAGCAGTACGACAGAGAACAGGAAGAAAAAAAGGGGACCGAAGTCCCCTAAGTTTACAACTCGCAGTTGTTGCCGGTGCAGGCTAACTGCTGAGACCCTTCCGTCATGTCAGAGTTTTCTGAGATTGCCCAGTCGATGGACTCAGGAAACTCCTTCTTCAGCTTCTCATAGGTCTCTAAGTCTATGGGTTCGTAAGGGGCCTGTTGGTACGTATGTTCGGAATAAGGCAGGAACGAGATTCCGCTTATCTTGTCGAACTTGTTGTACAACCATTGGCCTACCTCAAGAAACTCATTATCACGGTAGTAACACGTCATGGACGGCTTGTGTTCACACCAGTGATCCTGATAGATCTCCCATAGCTCAAGTTGTTCCATAGCACCCATCTCAGAGGCCACCACAGCCCCGTCAGGAGACTTTATGGGGAAGGAGAATACCTTGGTAGTGGGTGACATTACGTCGTCCTCTACAGGCACTCCTGCGGCCTCTAAGACTTGACAGAGGGGGTCTCTTGAGTCCGCTCTGACTCTTCTAATGTACTGATCTGAGTATCTAGGATGGATACCAGAAGCAGAATCAACAAGCTGAGAAACAGTACCGGAAGGCTTAACAGCAGTAATAGCGGTAGAAACATTAATACCAAGGCGTTTCGCCCATTCTGCATTAGCTTTAATCGCTTCTTCTTTGAGTTCAGTAAGCCAAGTCTTGAGTACACCTTTGTCTCTCCTTCCTGATAGAGTTGGATGATCCATGATACCCGTCAACGACACACCAAGTAGTGCTTCTTCTTCGGTGTTGTTCTTCCACACCTTGCGTAGATAACGAAAGTCCGTTAGGGTAGCCTGAAGAGTCCCAAGGATAGCTGCAACACGTACTTTTCGTTTGAGGTCTGACAACGTATCGGTTGACCGGACAACAACTTCCGATAGATTACAGAACTGGTAAGGTCGGAGGATGATTTCGCTACATGGATTAGTTCCAAAATCATAGGTAGCATCTCGTCGCTCGTTCTTTGCAGCTTGTTTTTGACTTGCGACTCTAGAGAACATAC
>Ga0208767_1003189_pt1 | contig 12042 bp, 10 predicted proteins | sample VirMetDEL_Mar_21_FD_184514 | JGI IMG/M metagenome (GOLD analysis project Ga0208767, IMG submission 184514) | Aqueous microbial communities from the Delaware River and Bay under freshwater to marine salinity gradient to study organic matter... | ecosystem: Environmental > Aquatic > Marine >... | reverse complement strand
AACCGCACAGGCATCGAGGACAACATCAACACCTTTTATTCAATCTACTGATGAACGGATACATCATAGTTCTACCAACGCCCACGCAGACAAGCGAAGCACGGGCAAAGCAAATCACCCGCGAGCTTTACAACATCTCTCGACCCGTTCTTATACAAGCAGAGTGGGAAGTCGATTCAGCCGTGTTCGGTATCGTGGTACACCCTGACGGAGTACAGAACGCTTTGCAAGTGAATACCGAGTATCTTATAAACGTACACCCAGCGGCAACACTGGAACGCCTCGTTGCTTGCTTCCCTGAGCTTTCGAATGATGAGCGGTACAGCCTCAGCAGTTACGTGCAAGTGAATCAAAAGTTCCCGTTCGGGCATATCGTACCGAGCGATACAACGATTCGAACACAAGAATACATGGTTGAGAATGGTTGGTTCCCTGAAGAAGAAGAAATGCCATGATAAAGTGGTTTAAAGTGCTGTTTCTGATAGGGCTGGCTTTGGCCTCTATACCTGTCGGTTTTTTGTATGCTGTCATTGAGTCTTTTGTTTTTGTTTTGTGCTCTTCATTTAGATCTTTATGGGGGGTTGTGTACAACACCTTTAGAGATTTATCCAAGATAGTGTCAATTATGGCCTCTAAGTTTTTGTGCGCAATTCTTATCGTTCAAGGTGGGATTCCTTTTGGAACTCATTCGGTATCGGCAGTTTTAGGTGCTAATCAGAGAGAGGCTACTCTTTCTGATACTGGTATTTGGCTTTCTGATCTATTGGACTCGATAGATAAAAATCACTGTAAAATAGCCTCGGAAAGGGCTGGTATATAAAAAGACATGGCTGTAATCGAAAACGACGTAATAAAAGTAACTGTATCGAATAGTTCTTCTAAGAACGTAATACGGGTTTCACCTGGTGTTGCTGCTTTGTCTTCTGTATCTATCTCTTTAAACGAATTAAACAACGTTGACACCTCTGGCATCAGTAATGGTCAGACTATTGTTTACAATAACGGAAGTTTTGTGGCTGGCGATTCTGGCGCTGTTGAGTCGATCAACGGTGAGTTTCCAGACGCTGAAGGAGACGTTGCTATAGATTTTTCTGTAGATGGTCTTTCTGACGTCACTGCCCCCTCACCCTCAGAGGGCGATATACTGAAATACGAGTCCAACAGGTGGGTAAACGACAGCCTAGGAAAAGCTGACGTAGGTTTAAATAACGTAGACAACACAAGTGACTCGGATAAACCAGTAAGCACAGCGACACAAACGGCATTGGACGCAAAGGCAAACACAAGCGCTGTTCCTGTTTCTTTAAATGATTTAAGCGACGTTAGTATAATTGGCACCCCTGCAAAAAACACAGCCCTACTTTACGATGAAACGGCGAACGCTTTTAAATTTCAACCTAGTTTTACAAACCGATTCGAGGACGAAGCTGAAAACAACAAACAAGCTATTTTACCCTTTGTTGAGCGCGTATACACGGTGAAAACCGATGGTGACGGAATCTTCATTGATTCTCAGAGCGACACACCAACGGCAGGTAAGGTCATAAAGAGAAAAATATATCACAAGGTTGGTTTTATCGCAAGCGGCGATCTAATCGGTGATTACACCCTGGTTCACACTTTCGCTGATGACATAGCTTATAGCGCGACAGAGAGCGTTTTTGAAGGGTTCAGGGACGGTGATACTTACGGTACCGCTCCATTTACTTTAATACAGACATGGGAAGAGGTGAGCGCAACCGCGTATCTTCTCGATGAGACCTTTGGCTCAGGCGCGGAAGCAGCTTATTCAACGCGACAACTTCGAAACGCGGCGACGGATTGCATGGTTATTCGCAGGGCATCGGATAGCACGACCACAACCATAGGCTTTGACGGTTCAGGAAATATAAGCGAGGCAGCTATTGAAACGTTCTGCACGGGCACGACTTGCACGGTCTATCAATGGCTTGACCAATCAGGAAACGGGAACACAGCGACCGCACCAAGCACGGGAGAAGAACCGACTATCTACACGGGTGGAGCGTTGGTGAAGTTAAATGGAAAAACGGCGTTATTAGGAACCTCCGTGACAGGCTTTACCTTAAACAGCCTAATTGATTACGTACAACCTAATGATACACCAAGTTTCTTTTTTCACGGAATGACTACCAGCGCGACGTCGTATTACACCGACTCAACAAGCACGCGCTTATATTTATTGAAAAATGCACCGACTTATATAGCGGCTCAAACTTTTGCGATAACCCGTAACGGCACATCTTCAAGCGTGGCAGTTGTGAACGAGCGAGAATTGTTGAGTTTTATTTCTTCGCAATCAAGAGGTTTTGACGTAAATAGAATTTTCATTAAAGGAAATGTAAACGTACAGGGTTACACAGGATATTACAATGAAGCAATTTTCTACAAAACGAACAAATCCAGCGTCCGCACCGACATCGAAGAAAACATAGGCGACTACTTCACCCAAAACACGCCACTGCTCGACACGTACACGGGAGCCGCAGCCGCGTATTCACTGCGTAAGCTCTCGAGTTCGTACAGCGGAAGCGCGGTAGAGGTTTACAACGGGAGCAGTTACGCTGACATCGGCTTTGATGTATTCGGTGGGTTAAATACGGTTGCACTGGCTGCCCACTGTGGGTCGAATTCGGGTTATGTATCGAAGTGGTATTCACAGACAGGAAGCAACGACGCAGTTCAAACGAACACCGCGAATATGCCAAAGATTTACGACGGGACGACGGGCGTTGTGACGGAGAACGGGAAGCCTGCTTTACAGTTTGACAGTACCGACGGCTTCGCAACGACAGACACAGTTAACGTTACGCCTTTATTTTTTGCAGCGGTTGCTCAAGGGGTTGGTCGCAGGCAAATGTTTGCAATTGACTCCTTCAATACATTTGAGGCTAATATATGGGCGTCAAGCGGCTCGCAGCTTTATAATTTATTTGTAGGTGGGGTTGATTTTAATGGCACCAAATTGAATGACGCAAGCCAACACTTATTTACGGGTTCTTACGTCACGGGAGCAATTGCTGGGCACGTTGACAGCGTTTCTGACATTTCTGGAAGTTCAGCCTATACAGGTAGCGGTTCTATTACAATAGGCCAACGAAACGCAAATCAAATGAATTGCCAAGAGATAGTTATTTGGCAGTCTAATGCAGCGAACCGCACAGGAATCGAAACCAACATCAACACGTTCTACAACATATACTCATGAACGGATAGTTCTTGATTTTTAGCTCTTTTTTTATTTGGCTATATTTGCATTATGTCAATTAGAAACCGAGAGATATGCTAGGCTTAGGTAATGCTATAAACAAGGCTAGAAGGCGTACTGTCTTTGTATCTGTCACTCCAGATGGCCCTGGATTTAATGTCCTCGCCTATGGGTCTCTTGGTGAAGCTGGGTATGTCATATCGTGGTTTCGGTCTAATTCAGATGGAGACTCCGATGAAAACGGAAGCTACATCACATACACTGAGGTTTATCCAAGTCACTACTACTTTGGAGACGACTCTAAGGCTACTCTCTTTGATGCTGCAAATGATATTCCCAATCACCTTGAGGTCGTTCAAGAGGGGGAGCAAGATGCTGCTCAGTACACGGGTTGGAGATCGGCTAGCCCTGGTGAATTTCAAAGTTTTTTAGATCACATTTATGATAACCCTGCTTTCACTGATGACTATCAATCAGCTGATGCTTCAAACCCTTACTTGGTTGCGTCACCGCTTAATTGGAGTCAATATTTAAGCGACCCAAATAGCGGGGTATCTAACAATTCTGGATGGTATTTTGCATTTACCGACGGCACCGAATCTATATACCCTCTCGTTGATCAGATAAACGAGTTTGACCATTATTTCCTGGTTGTTCGACGGTTTACCCCAAGTGAGCAAATTGTTTGGAGCGACCCTACTTCACCTCCTAATATCGATCCAGATCCTGTAGATCCAGAGCCAGCTGATTTCCAGTTTAGGAGTTCTGGTGGTTTAATTCCAGAGGCCTTTGATGAAGACAACGACGTCTCCGTAAACCTTAGCATAAACGGTGATCTTCTAAGCGACTCTGAATTTCCTATGTATATAGCGAATCCAACTTCTGTTATGTCGAGCGGAAGCGACAATGAAGGTAATAGATTTAAACTACAATTTACCCTTAAATTTCCTGTTGATCCTTCAGATCCTAATAACGCTTTTAATCTTCCAGACCCTTGGAATCCATCTAATGAAGAACAGAAAAGAATAAAGGTTAGTATGTTGAACTTAGGGTATAAAGACATTTTGTTTTACCCTCCGAACCCAACTGTTGAATCTGTTTTTAACGAACTTGGCCTAGTTGCTGCATTAGAATTTAATGGTATTTCCGAAGATTACGCAGAAAGAAGATACCCAGACATAGAGGTTCTTTTAAATAAAACGTCTCAGGATGACATACCTACTGGTAGCAGTAAGGTTGCCATTGACGGATTTGTTGTTGATCTTGCTACATCTGAGGCTTTCTTTTCTTACACTGGTTACTTAGACGTAAGAAGCTTTAAGGCTAAAAACCTTATCAGCTCTTATGGTGATGATGAAAAAATAGAAGATTTAACCGCTGTTGAAGTTCTGGCCGCTATGGACGACGCAAAAAGATTTTTTATGCTAAGGGTTGAATCTATAGAATATGGGACAACAACAAGGCCGTATAGTGAGTTGATTGCTCTTCCAATTTCTATGAGGTACATCATGTTCCCTATTTTGCCTAAAAATAATGCTAAAACGTTTTTCGATATTTCAAATCCAGGTTATCTCGACTTTGTAGATAGTCTGTGGAGCTCGACAGGTCAGAACCTACCGCCAGAAATTCCTGGTCAAACCGAAGATTACTACGATTAATGGAATCACTTATATTAGAAAAACAGCCTTCAGCTTTAGGCGCATACTCAACTAGAATTCTTCGCAGAAACTATCAGCGTGCGATTATGCGCGTAAGAAGGCGCGCCGACTCTGCTCATGCTGAGGTTAGAGCTGACGCCAACGGGGTGATAAGCCTTGATTCCAGGATCAGCATATCCTCTGGAACTTCTTCGGCTACCACTCTTGGTGAGTTTGTAGCAAACGCTTCGTATACCGACGTAGATTCCCTTGGGTCCCCTTCTATCGCTCACGTTGCTGTTTGGTACGATCAGAGTGGATCAAACAACCATATGACTCAGGTTGTTCCAGATTCTCAACCTAGAATCGTTAGTGGTATTGGGACTGTTTATCAGGGGGATAATGGTCCTACAGTTTATCTTGACTCTCGCCATATGGACTCTATGGAGCTTGTTGGTGACTTTACTGTTTATCTTTCTTTTCGGCTTTTGTCTCCGTTTGTTGATTTAAAGCTGTTTGATGGGACAAATGAGTTGATTGATATTTCAACCCCAGCTAATGGTATTACACTTTCTCAAATCACAGATAGTGACACTCATTTAAACGGATATAAAAAAGGTGGTTCAACCTCTATTGATTTTGACTCAAGATCAGACAACACCTTAACTGTATCTGGAACCTTTGCCTCTACTGGAATAACTAAAATAGGCGCAGGACAGGGTTCTCTGTCCGACTTCTATATATACCCAAGAGCAAAGAAGGGTAAAAGAAGAAGAGACGTAGAGGTGGTGACAACTAGGGAGAAGCAGGCTCCTCTGTCTTACTCTAACCGAGGTGATATCGACACGACAGCTTTTTTGAATAGGTTTGATGGTGTTGCGAATGCGTTTTCTTTGCGCTCTTTAAATAAAGAGGATTCAAACCCTCTTGTTTCCGTTCGAAGAGAGGTGGACCACAAGGAGGTATTTGTTTTTCCAGACGCTTCTGGGTTTGTCTCACTTAGCTCTACTGTTTCAGAGTGCTTTAAAAAAACAACAGGTATAGCTGCTGGACCTCATTTATTGGTACCTCCAAGTAAGGCCACTACCTTAGGTCAGTTCTTAGGTGATTCAGGTTCTTCTGACCCAGATTCTTTAGGTGCTTCAACTACTGGGAGGGTTGTAATGATGTTTGATCAGGCTTCCGCCAACGAAACACTTAGAAGAAGACTTCTTGATTATCACACAGGGTCTGAAGCAGCTTACTCTACTAAGAGGCTCAGTACTTCTTACACAGGTCCTTGTTTCGAGGTCTCTATCTTCTCTTCTACCTCTCCTTATGCTCTTATCTCAACTTCAGACATTGAGTTTGACTCTGCTGGCAGCATATCAAAAACGTTTTCTACTTTTAGATCTCAAGCACTTCAGACTCATGGTGCCTTGACTATTATTAGGGCTTCTAAGATTTATGACCAATCTGGAAACGGAAGGCACTTAGTTCAGTCATCAAGGGATGAGATGCCCGAAATTCTTCTCAATACAGTAAACGGAGAGGTTGGATTTAGCTTTGGCGCATCCGCTGGTAGTTACCGTCAAAGCATGTCTGTTTCCTCTTTGTCTATCCCTACACCATTTAGTTATTCCACAACCTTTTTTCGAGCGCTAGGAAACGTAGACGGATACAAGTACATTGACTTCGGGGGAAATGTGTCAATTCAAAGTGGTGCTACTAATGAGCTTTATGTTTCTGACGGGGTAAATTCTATAGAACCTTCTGGTTTTATGCCTCAAAAAGTGGTCAATCACATTTATGGTGCTCATGACGGAGCTTCTTCTGAGTTTGGCTATAATGGTGCTGTAACCTCTGGATCTGGCCTAACCAGCTCTATAACATCCATACAGGTGAATGAGTCAGGTCAGTCATCTGACATTGATGTTATGTATTTCCACGAATTAATCGTGTGGGGAGAAAACAAGTCTACAGGTCAGGGACAAAAGGAAGACATAGACTCTTATTCAGATCTTGTTTACAGAACAGAAGACTCTAACGCAAAAGCCTTTCCTTCAACAGCACAACCTAAGATATATGACGCTACCAACGGACTAGTTCAGGACGGTGGCTTTGTGTCTTTAGAGGTTGTCCAGGATAACTACTTCTTATTTGACAAGTCTAAGATGGCAGGCAAGCCTAATGTTAGCTCTTTTGTCTCTCTTTCTACCAGTGATACTAGGGGGTATTTGTACGCTGTTAATGGTGCGTATTATGGTCCGAGATTGAACTCTTCTACGTCTGCATCTTACGTAAATAACTTTGGCACTCCTTCTAGTTTTTTAAACGGAGAAGAAGTCACGACATCAAACACTATACAAGCCTACAATTTAATATCAGACTCTACTAAAAAGATTCTTAGTACCGTTGGGGCTGATTCGTCAGCATGGGAGACAGGTGCTACTGAAAGTGAAATAACCCTACTTAACTATTATCAGGACGGAGGCAGCAACGACACTCTTAGCGGAAAGTTTCAGGAGTTTTTGTTTTTTAATTCTGACGTATCTAACGATAGAGCCGCCATTGAGAATGACATGAGCACCGCGTTTAATAGTTATTCACTGGCCAGGTCTAAAGGCACTCAGAAGCTACTTAATGAGTATCCTGGTGCTGCCGCTGCATACTCTGTAAGGCAGCTTAACGCTAACTATAGCGGTCCTATTATGAGGGTTGACAATGGGTACACGGAGCTAGATATATATCCACTTCCAAATGGAGACCTTGACACCGAGTCAATTATTCAGCACGCTAAGGTCAACTCCTTTAATCCTAACGCTAAAATTTCGGTGTGGTACGATCAGTCTGGCAATGGTAATGACGCTGCTCAAGCTGTAAATAACAACCAACCGACTATATGCAGGAATCTGTCTATTGTTTATGAGAACGGGAAGCCTGCGGTTGAGTTTGATGGTACAAGCGACAATCTGACCAGCGCTCTTATATCATCAAGCACGGAAGTAAGCATAGCAGCCGTTCACAAAAACCCAAACCAAACTACATACGATACTATTATCGGTGTTGGCAGCGCAAATGGTTATGCGCTAACTACTCAGAACTCCAAATACAACTTCTTCTATAGAGGAGTTGCAGACCAAGCAACTACTACTAACGCGCCGAACAACGTCCAAGCCTTAATTTTTGCTTATACAAAATCTGGCACCAGTCAAGTACTGCATTCGAATGGAGTTCAAATACAAAGTATAACTCCACCAACAATGACAACGCCAACCACTGGGTCCAGCATTGGCGCCTATGATGTTGGAAGTAGTACAGAAAAATATGGGGGTCTGATTCAGGAAATTGTTCTACACCCCTCCGACCAATCCACTAACCGCACCGACATTGAATTCAACATAAACAAGTACTTTGATATTTCCCCTCAGGGACCTACTAAGCTTTTGTTAGACAAGCACCCTGGTGCTGCTGCTGCTTACTCACTCAGAAAGCTTAGCACTAAGTACGCAGGACCAGCAATCAAGATAAGAAGAGCCAGTGACAGCCTAGAGGCTGATGTGTACTTTGATAAGAGTGGTAATATATCCCTTGATTCTATCGTTACTAACGTGCCTGAAACGACTATTGGGAAACCTCAGAGTAATACTACTTTTAATCTAGGTGTAGCAACCCTCGGTGAGTTTGTAGGTAATATAAGGTACAGCTCTGCTGGTGTTACAGACGCGTTTGTTGTTGTATGGTACGATCAGTCATCTAACGGAAACGACGCTCAGCAACTCACTGCAGCTTCTCAACCTAAAGTCGTGAATGCTGGCTTTGTCGTAGCTGAAGGTAAGAAGCCAGCGGTGGAGTTTGATGGGGCAAATGACCTTTTGCAAAATTTAAACATCGGAACAAGTCAAGTTTCAGAAGCCACAATTTATTCAGTATTTCATAAAATATCAGGAGAAGGCGGGGTAGTGAATTGGTCAGGGAGTAACTCTCTCGCCAATACAATAAGGTACACAACAAGCCCAGCAGGCTATCGATTTGGCTGGAGTTCTTCGTCGGTAGGAACAGATACGGGCGCTCAATTATTGTTTACGGGGCAACAAGACGGAGCAAACGGCATTATGAACATCGATGGCACTTCGCAAGGCACGTTCACAGTGGAGACAAACCGATATTGGGATGGGATAATTTATATGGGTAAACCGCCTTGGTTGTCAAGTCCCCAAATGAAAATGTCTGAATTTGTGATGTATTGGAGCGTGAATTCAGCAAGCGAAATAACAGACATCGAAACCAACATAAACAACCACTACTCTATCTTCACCCCTGAGCTAGAGTTAGGATTGATAAACGAGTTTGATGGTGCTGCTGCTGCTTACTCTCTAAGGCTTTTGAACTACTTCTACCAAGGACCTCTAGTAAGGGTCAGAAGGGATTCAGACCACGTAGAGGTAGATGTATACCCAGACGAGAACGGAGTATTCAGCGAAAGGTCATTAGTAAAGAATGCTGTAGAGAGCTCTACAGGGGTCTCTGTTGGTTCTCCTAACGACTCAAAGGCATTTAGATTCGGGGAGTTTGCATACGGGGCTAATTGCTTTGTAGTTGAGTGGAAGGATCAATCGTCTAACAGCAATCACGCTACTCAGAATGCAGCTGCTAGTCAGCCGAAGATTTATGATAGCAGCACGGGCGTGATTACTCTGAGCAATGGAAAGCCCGCAGTCGAAAGTTATAACGCAGGAGTCAGTTATGGAGCGATAGAGGCTAATGTAATATATTCAGGTAATAATTTATCAGCCTTCGCGGTTTATGAATACGCGACAGGTGTAAACGCTTGGCCGTTAACCGTCGATGATAGTATTGACTCTCCTGACGGGGTTTTGATTAGAATCAATGCAAACGAGTTGAACGCCTATCGAGGTGGTGTCACTGGTGGTGAAAGCAATAAATTATTACAAGGTCAGAATTTCAATGTTGCTTCTAACATTTGGAACGGCACAAATTTAACCACTACCGCTAATGGCTTTTCTGGAACTCCAGACACTTCAGCAATCGGAACAACGAGTTTTGATTTTACGACCATTCAATTAGTGAGCGCATTTGGTACGCCAAAATATAAAACGTGCGAAATAATACTTTACACATCCGACCAATCCGACAACCGCGCGAACATCGAAACCAACATCAACACGTTCTATAACATATTTTAAAACATAAACAATGAATTACATTATCATTGAACCAGAAGCTGATATGACATCAGCAGATAGAGCAGTAGCTATTACAGAGGAGCTTTTCAGAGTATCTAGACCAGACTCCGCTCGTCACCCCAAAGATGTGTCTCGATACGTATTCGGATGGATGGACCACCCAGAAAGCGGAGAACGCGCATTGTCTGTAGACTTAGACTATAATATCTATGTCCACCCAGATAACAACTTAGACACGCTAATCTCTCTTTTCCCTGAAGTGCCAGAAGAAGAAAGAGCACAGCTCTCTCAGTTTATCTCTAGCTCAGACAACTTCCGTTTTGGAGACATCATCCCTTCTACAGCTACTGTAAGAGATCAGCAGCACATGCAGGATAACGGTTGGTTCCCAGAGGAAGTAGCCGAATAATATAAAAAATATTATTTTATTATCTTTGTTTTATGCCTAGCGTAAAGAAAAAGAAAAACGTAAGCCTCAAGATGGGTAAGCATAAGTCTCGTTCTGGCGGACTTACTGCTGAAGGTGTGAGAAAGTACAACAGAGAAACAGGTAGCAACCTAAAGACTGCTGTAACTACTCCCCCGTCAAAGCTTAAGAAAGGAAGTAAAGCAGCGGGTAGAAGAAAGTCTTTCTGCGCTAGAATGTCTGGCGTAAAAGGACCAATGAAGAAGCCTAATGGTAAACCAACCAGAAAGGCTCTTGCGTTACGGAAGTGGAACTGTTGATTAAGATATTAATATGTTAGAAGGTATTTCTCATTTTGAATTCCTGCTTGTTGCAGGGTCTTTAGTGGGTGGATGGGTGAAGTTTCACTCTGACTATAGTAAGCTTTCGGCAAGGGTTGCCGCACTAGAGGCAGATAATGGGGAATTCCGAGAGGATGTAAAACAGCTTCTGAAAGATATTCAGGAGATCAAGCTCTTGCTTGCAAAGAACCAAATGCAATGAATGCTGTCAAGTACAACAAGGGCGGTAAGCTTAAAGTGAGTTCGGCTACAAAAGCTGTTCCTGCTCCTTCTGGTTTTCACTGGATGGAGGAGAGAGGTAGATACTTCCTTATGAAAGGAGACTACAAGCCTCACCCTGGTGCCGTAAAGGAGGCCAAGTTTAAGATCGTAAACCACTCATGAAGGCGAAGAAAAAATGCAACTGCGGTTGTAAGAAATATAACAAAGGGGGTAGTGTAAAAGATGCCTGCTATAGCAAAGTGAAGTCACGATACAGTGTATGGCCTTCTGCTTATGCGTCTGGTGCTTTGGCTAAGTGTAGAAAAGTGGGTGTTAAAAACTGGGGGAACAATGGCGGTAAGAAAAACTAAAGCAGGTCTTAACCTAAAGCGCTGGTTTAAAGAGGATTGGAGGACTTTATCTGGAGATAAGGATTACTCAAAAGGTGATCGCTCATTCAGACCAACCAAGAGAATCTCTAAGGATACACCAGCAACAGCCTCTGAGTTAACTCCAGCAGATAAAGCTAGGGGAAGGAAGGAGAAGAGGGAGAAGGGTAGGGTAAGCCGCTGGAAGAAGAGCTCTAAATAGCGCAAAACAAATAAGTTATATATTTGCACTTAAAGTAAAGAATTATGTCAAAACTTATAAGACAGGGGGAGGCAAATCTCGTTTCATTTGGTCAGTCAGGCGGAGCAGCTACAACTGTAGATACAGCCGTTGCCATCCCTTCTGGAAAGGTTATTGTTGCTATTCAGTCACTAAGCGATACCACAGCTTTTAGCACAATGACTTCAGAGGGTGGTGAATACCCTGAGCTTGGCGCTAGCGTACTCTTGCCTACTGGCGTAACCTTGTTCGGAAGATGGACAGCACTAACGGCGAGCGCTGGAGAGGCTGTTGTTTACTTCTCTTGATAATAAAACAAACTTAATTTAATGGAAAACGAAAACACACAACCCGTAGAAGGGATGGAGCAAGAGGCTCCCGTTTCTACACCAGAAGAGTCTACATCATCATTTAGCTTCGTAAGCGATGAAGAGGT
>Ga0208767_1003188_pt1 | contig 12043 bp, 11 predicted proteins | sample VirMetDEL_Mar_21_FD_184514 | JGI IMG/M metagenome (GOLD analysis project Ga0208767, IMG submission 184514) | Aqueous microbial communities from the Delaware River and Bay under freshwater to marine salinity gradient to study organic matter... | ecosystem: Environmental > Aquatic > Marine >... | reverse complement strand
ATTACTACAGCAAAAATTGATGATGGTGCTGTAACAAATGTAAAATTAGCAAACGATAGTGTAACAATTGGTACCACAGAAATAGATTTAGGTACAACAGCTACAACGCTTACAGGGTTAACGGAAATTTCAGCGCAAACAGGTAGCTTTGTTTTACAAGTATTTGAATCCTCTTCTACAATTATAACATCAGGATCAAATATATTTGGTGATCAACAAGACGATATACAACAAATTACAGGTAGTTTACTACAAACTGGTAGTGCCGTTATCTCAGGTAGTTTAGATGTTCGTGGACAAGTTAGTGGTACATTTGTAGGTGATGGTTCAGGATTAACAGGAATTGCTACAAGTTTAACAGTAGATGGTGATACAGGTACAGAAGATGTAGATTTACAAACTGATGATTTACAAATTCTTGGTACGAATAATGAAATTGACACAGTTGTAACAAAAGTTGGAAATGATGTTAAAGTAACATTAAGCTTACCAACTACAGTTGAAGTAACAGCTTCAGTAGCTACAAGAGCTAATGCTTTAGCACCAACAGCAACAGCTTCACAAGCAGATAATGCTACAACAGCATCACACGCTATAACAGCAGTAAGTGCTTCAGCAACAGTAGCAGGATTATTATTCCCAACTACAGACGGATTAGTTAACCAAGCCTTAGTAACAGACGGTGCTGGTCAAATGGCATATGGAGACATATTTGGAACTGGTTCAACTAAGAAATTAGACCAATCAATTGCAGCAACAACTTGGTCATTTGCTCATAATTTAAATGAATTATATCCAATTATTCAAGTTTATGATAATAGTGGAGATCAAATAATTCCAGAAAGAGTTGAAAGTGTAGATACTAACAATGCTAAAATATATTTTTCAACAACTACTGCTGGGGTCGCAGCCGCAATGGTTGGTGGAATGGGAGTTTCCGCTTCCAATGCTACAACAGCTGATACAGCTTCAGTAGCAGTAAGAGCAACAACATTAAGTGCAGATGCCACAGCATCATTTGCTGATTTAGCTTCAGATGCTAGAACAGCAACAACAGCTTCACAAGCAGATAGTGCTACAAGTGCTTCTCATGCCTTAGGTGGTGCAGGTGATTTCAGTGGATCATTTGAAGGAGATGGTAGTGGATTAACAGGTGTAGCAAGTGATTTTAACTTTGATGGTGATACAGGTGCTACAACAATTAATTTAACTACTGAAACCGCTTCATTTAATGGTACAGCTGGTGAAATTGAAACTACTGTAACAGCCAATACATTAACAATTGGTTTACCAAACAATGTAACAATTGCTAATGATTTAACAGTTACCAATAACGCAACAATTGCTGGTGATTTAGTAGTAGATGGATCAATAGTTAGTGCCTCTAGTTTGGCAGTTGAAGATCAATTTATTATATTGGCATCAGGTTCAAACGGTGCGATTGATGGTGGTATTATCGTTAATCAAATTGATGATGATCCAGATGGTAAAGGTGTCGCGTTTGCTTATGATTCAAGTGCAAACAGATGGGCATTAGAAACTGGATTAAACGATACAGCTTCAGTAATTACACCAGATGCATTTATGGGAGTTATCCAAGAAAGTGCAGGAGCTCCAGCATCAGACCCAACATATGGTGGAACATCTGGTAAAGGTACAATATTTGTAGATACCTCAAACGATGAAGCGTATATATACGTGTAAAAAATGTTTAAAAAAGTTATGGGTTTAATTGACAAATTAAAAAATAGAGAAGCTGCCCAAAAGGCAGCTTCATCTAATAAAACTAAACGTAGAGTGAAAACTTCAAATGAGGATTTATCTTTAAATGAGGAAGAAACTAAAATTCTTTTACATTTAATTAAAAATTCAAATTTTAAAGGAGATAGTGTAGAATTAGTATATAATCTTACTTTAAAACTACAAAAAGTTTTAAATATTTTATCTTAATTTTTATATATTTATATTAGAGTATTATTGGCCTGAAAAGGAAGTGGGCTCATTGAGTAACCAACCGTAATAACGAGTATATGCCAAATTGGAAAAAAATTATCGTCAGTGGATCTGACGCGTCTTTATCGTCTCTTCACATAGATGGAAATTTAACAGCATCTGCTGCTTATCTTACCTCAGCCTCCATAGGACATTTAGAAACAATATATGAAACCGCTTCAGTAATTTACTCAAGTGGTTCAACTAAATTTGGTGATACTTCCGATGATACTCATGAAATAACAGGTTCATTATTAGTAAGTGGAAATGCCCAATTTGTAGATATATTAGGTGTTGCTAATGAGATAGTAATGGTAGGAAGTAACAATAGTCTTACTTCTTCTACTATACTTTCTTTAGACCCTGCTAATAATTACATTGGTATAAATCAACCAAATCCTGAAGTTACACTTCATATGTCGGGTGATGGTGCACAAACTGCTCAAATTAGAATGGAGCAGTATAACGATAGTTCAGATGCACCTGATATTAGAACAAGAAAAGCCAGAGGTACTTCAGCATCTCCTGCAAAAAATAATGCTGGTGATTTTATATACAGACAAAATTCTGAAAGATATAACGGTTCAGCATATACCACAGTAGGTCAATTTGCTGTCGATTCTACTGGGAGTGCTGATAGGTTTAGACTTACTTTAGCAGTTAGTGAAGATGGGAATACAATCGATGCTGCTGATGCACAATTCATGATAGACGGTAATAATGGGGGTGCTATCAAATTTAATGATTCTTATTATTTCCCAACCTCAGACGGAACAAACGGACAAGCACTAATCACAAATGGTAGTGGTGTTCTTTCTTTTGGAAATGCATCAACAGCATCTTATGCTTTAACAGCAGTAACAGCTTCCCACGCATTAACAGCAGTAACAGCTTCACACACAGCAGGTACAGCTTCAATAGCAAACAATGCAGTTACTGCATCAAATATCAACCATCTAACCCAAGATGTATCTATAACAGGTTCTACAGATATTTCTGGTTCTGTAACAGCACATAGTTTTAATATTAGTTCTAATGCTGTAGGAACCCCTTCAATATACTCTGATTCAAATATTAATTTAAGTGCATCTAATGCCGTAGTTATCACTTCATCTCCATTACGTTTAGCATCATTTACAAATGCTCAAACAGGTAGTATTACAGGTCAAGTTGGAGACATAATATATAATAGTGATACTGCTACTTATGATTTATATAGTGGATCTTGGCTTACTATTTTAAATGAAACCAGTACTGCTTCTATAGCTAATTTTGCTACTACTGCATCTCATGCTTTAAATGTCCCTGCAACATCTTCACATGCTTTAACAGCAGTTACAGCATCACATACTGCAGGAACAGCATCAATATCTAATAAATCAACTACTTCATCCTTTGCATCAACAGGTGATGGTATATTTAGTGGTTCTTTTAGTGGATCTTTTGATGGAGATGGATCTAATTTAACAGGTATAACAGTAGCAGAAACAACTTTAGCCTCAGCATCCTTTACTAGTGTATCATCTTATACAGCTTCCCATGCTTTAAATTCTACAGAATTAACTGTTACAGTATATAATTCAAATAATGAACAAATTCTTCCTAGCACAGTTAGAATATTAGATAGTTCTAATGTAGGTCTTGATTTTGGAGGAGCTACAATATCTGGTAAAGTAGTATTAGCAAAAGGTGGACACATTGTATCTGGTTCTATAAGTGTAGTTGAAGAAACAACAGTAACATCTAGTTTTACTTCTCAAACATCTATAACTTCATCTCATAACTTTGATAGTAAAAATATAAATGTAATAGTTTATGACAGTAATGACAACCAGATTATACCTAGTAATGTTAGAACCTTAGATGATGATAATGTTGGAATAGATTTTGCTCTTTCAACTACAGGTAGAGCAGTCATAACTAAAGGAGGACATTTAGTAAGTGGTACTCCAATTTCTGCTTCATTTGCAGAATCTTCATCTGTAACTGATTTAGCAACTACTGCTATTACAACTACAGGAACAGCTTCAGTAGCAAATACAGCTACAACTGCATCATATACTGCAGGAACAGCTTCAATAGCAGATACAGCAACTACAGCATCACATGTAGTAACTGCTTCATTTGCTGATACTTCTACAACTTCTTCATATGGTTTTAACATGACTGCATCTTCTATAAGAGTAGAAGGTACAGCATCAATTGTATATTTAGAATCAGTCTATGAAACTGCTTCAGTAATTTACTCAAGTGGTTCAACTAAATTTGGAGATGATACAAGTGATGTCCATGAAAGAACAGGATCTATAGATATTTCAGGATCCCTTACAGTAGAAGGTAATGCTAATTTAGTAACATCACAATCAATAAATAATAGAGATAGTTCTGGGTTAAGTTTCTGGGCAGGGTCACAAGCACAATATGATGCTTTAGGATCATATGATTCGAATACAATTTATTACGTAACATAATATTATGGCACCGTTATATTTAGGATCTACAGCCATATCAAAAGTATATAAAGGTAGTACTGAACTACCTCAAAATTATATAGGTGAATCCGGGATGCTATCAGCAGGCCCTGTATTCAGTGCTGTAGAATATTCCGGTAATTCTACAACTCAAACTATCACAGGCGTAGGATTTGAACCAGATATGATATGGATAATGGATAAAGGCGGTAGTGGAAGACAGTATTTTTTCTGGAGAACTTCTACAAGTAATAACTGGGAATGGATAAATTTTTATACTGACGAATCTATTCAGACAAGCACGTTAATAACTCCAAATTCAGATGGATGGAGTATGGGCTATAGTTTTGGTATAAATTATACCGGTTATAACTATGTAGCATATTGTTGGAAAATAAATGGCGGGTCTTATTCTTCTAATACCGATGGAGATATTACAAGTAATGTAACAGTTTCTACCGATGTAAATATTTCTGTCGTCCAATATACAGGTAATGGATCAGCAAGTCAAACAGTAGGCCATGGATTAGGTGCTACACCTGATTCTATATTTTTCTTTGAATACGGCACAGCAGATAAGATATTAGAAATACCTGCATACTCTCAAGCAGCAAGAACAAATGAAGAAGCAGATATGACTTCCCCTTATACAACTGCTGTAAATTCTAGTACCTTCACTTTAGATGCATCTAGGGCGACACAAACAGGTAACGATAGCGGTAGAAATTATGTGGCTATATGCTTAAAATCTAAATCAGGAGTTAGTTACATAGGAACTAGAACAGGTACTACATCAGGAGTAAATGTAGGTGGTACCTTAGACTTTGAACCAAAATTATACTGGACTAAATGTGTAGACTTGAATGCACGAAACGGTTCAACATATGATTACGATTGGCTACTCTATGATGACTACATAACAAACGGTGCTACAAGCCCATTCCAAACTAATGACGGTAATAGAAATGCTTCTAGATCTGATGTTAGCTTTAATGCTAGCACAGTAAATATCAGTACAGGAACAGGTACCTGGGCATCTGAACAAGGTTTACTTAACCATTACGGTAGTAAACATTGGGACATGATATTTGGAGTTTAAAATATTTATAATATATGAGAATTGATAATCCAAATATTACAGGTAGCTTAACTTATGGAGATGGTTCAATAGTAAGTGCTTCATTTTCTGAAACTGCTTCCTTTTATGGGGGTAGTGTTACAAGTGCTTCATTTTCTGAAACTGCTTCCTTTTATGGGGGTAGTGTTACAAGTGCTTCATTTTCTGAAACTGCTTCCTTTTATGGGGGTAGTGTTACAAGTGCTTCTCATGCTGAATCATCATCTATAACTTCCCATATTGAAAACTATAATACAACAAGTGGTAGTTTATCTTTCTGGCAAGGCTCACAAGCAGAATATAACGCTATATCAAACTCAGCTGATCCTAACACAGTATATTTTGTAAGGTAATGGGTGATTTTTACATAGGAAATAATTCACTAAAAGCATATATAGGTTCTACTCAAATAGAAAAAATATATACTGGACAAATTCTTACTTTTCAAAATGCAGTAGCTGACCCAACTATTGCTTTAGTAAGTAAAACAGATTCTAGTATTTCATTTACAGTAACTAATAACCATTCTTCTACTGCTACAATATATTATGATGAAGGAGTAAACCCAGAAGCGGGTAATGGAAGTGATTCAGTATCATTAGCAGCAGGAGCTACAAGTACAACTTTAACTATAAGTGGATTATCATCTGGTGTAAATTATAATATATATGCAAGAGGATTTATTACTGGAGTTACTCCCTCTAATATAGTAAGTTTAAATGAAACTACTGCAGCATGGACCCAACTTGGTTCTGAATATGATAAGAGTAGTAGTTCATCGATAAGAGGTACTTATGATGGATCAACATGGTTTATGCCTACATTTAACAACTCTAGTGTTTATGCCTCTAAATGGAGATTAGCATGTACATCAGATAGTGGGGCATGGTCAAATGAATATTGGACTAGATTACTTGTAGAAGATTATAGTGGAACAAGTTATACTGACACATCTATAGTATCATATGCAGGATATATTACTACTTATATTAATGCACCTGGTAATGCTTTTGGTAATAATAGTAATACTGCAGCATCTTCGAGTGGTAGCAGTCACATAGGCTCATCTATTACACTTACATTTGGGTCTTCAGTAAGATTAAATAAACTTTGGATTAGAACAGGATATACTAAAATAAGTGGGATGACATTATATTATTTATCATAATGGGATATTTTGCAAACATATCAGGTAGTTTAGTAGTAGAACATTTTACAGGTGATACCATCCCAACTTCATCTGGAAATTGGATAAGCCATTCATTTTCTCATGTATATGAAGGGTTTACTTATGATAGTAGTTCTCAAGTGTTTTATCCACCCCAATTATATCCTAGCTGGACATTAGATAAAGATACTCAAATGTGGGAACCTCCAATACCTGAACCAACAAGATCAGGAGATGAATTATATTATTGGAATGAAAATAATCAAACTTGGGTATCGTCTTCTATATAAATTAAATATTTATTAACGATAAAAATATAACCCCTAAATAAAAAAACAAAAAAATTATGATATCGTACGGAATTACACTTGAAGCAGGTACTTTAGAAATGGCAGATGGTACAACTTCAACACTTTCAGGGTCATTTACTGGATCATTTTCAGGTAGTGCTGTTGATGCTTTTTATGCATCTGGTGCTTTTAGTGGATCCTTTGAAGGTGATGGATCTGGTTTAACTGGAGTTGCTCCTATTGCTGGTACAAATATTGATGTAACAGGAACTACTGTAAATTTAGCATCCTCAATAACAGGATTAACTAGAGTTGAAGCAACAACAGGTAGTTTTGTACTTCAATTATTTGAATCTTCATCAACTATTATCCACTCTGGATCTAATGTATTTGGAGATGAAGAAACAGATAACCAACAATTTACAGGCTCAATCCTTCAAACAGGTAGTATGACTACTACAGGAAATGTAAATGCTAATGAAGTATCAGGAAGTGGGACTGGTAGATTCCTTAGTTTAGGAATTAATACTGCTCCTTCAGGGGTTGCTGGAGCAATTTTAGCTACTAATGATGTTGTAGCATTCGCTTCTTCAGATGAAAGATTAAAGGAAAATTTAGAACCAATTGGAAGTGCAGTTGAAAAAGTAGAACAAATGACAGGTTATACTTATAATTGGATTCCTATGGAAGGTGTACACGTTTATGGTGATATGAAAGATGTAGGTGTAGTTGCACAAGAAGTAGAAAAAGTATTACCTGAATTAGTATCAGATAGAGAAAATGGATATAAAGCAGTTAAATATGATAAATTAACAGCTGTATTAATTCAAGCAGTAAAAGAATTATCTGAAAGAGTAAAAGTATTAGAAAACAAATAAAAATAAAATACAATGGCATTAACCGGAACTTGGAACCAAATTATAAAATCAGATTCAGAAACAACTGAAACGATATCAATAGTATACCCATCTGATCTTCCTATGGATGATCCAAATTATGATAAGAGAGGAACTACTGTAGAAGAGGAAATTCCTTTGATAGCTACAAGCATCCAAGCTTATGAAAATGTGTATGTTTTAATTAGAAATTTAAGAGTAACAAATACATTTGATGAATCAACAACTCCTCCTACAAAAATACACACTGGTAACTTAACTATAGGTGTGTATGCTTCGGAAGATGATAGAAATAACGATATAAACAATCCTATGATTAGTGAAGAAGTTCGAATATCTTTTGAATTAGATTGTGAAAATCATTATGAAAGAGCATATCAACTTCTAAAACAACAAGAAGGATATGAAAGTTTAATCGACGCTTAATAATTTTTAAAAATAAATAACAATGGCAGTACCATCTAGTGGCCAGCTCAGATTAAGAGCTGATATATATACAGAAGTTTATAGTACCCCAAATTCAGGGAACAATATTAGTTTACATTCATCTGCAATTACTGCAGAATTTACTTCACCAGATGCTATGAGTGAATTTTATGGATACAGTGCTGTAGTTGCCCCTACTGTATCAACTGTATCAGCAACTAGTATTGGTAACTATTCTTTTACAGCTAGAGGTAGCTGTTCAGCAGTAGCAGGTGGTGTTGATTCTAGAGGATTTAAATATACTGCCGGTAACCAATCAGCATCATGGTTAGCATCAAATGGTTCAACTAAAACAGCAGGTAGTGGTACTGGAAGTTTTAGTGCAAGTATTACAGGATTAAACCATACAACCCAACATTCTTATATTGCTTATGCAGGTAATGCAGCAGGTACAACATATGCTACTAACAGATTATATGCTACTACAACTACACCATTACAACCACCAACTATTAATAGTGTAGATGGAGTTAGTGGTCAATATTGTTTTACACAAGTAGGTGGAACTTATACTGATTTTGGTTTTCCCCAAATTTTTGGAGCTAGTGTTACTGCAACTGCTAGATATGGAGGTAGTTTATCTTACTATTGGGCTTCATTTGGAGGAACACAACTTACAAGTGGTCAAGGAACTAGAAATGCTAATTTTAGGTACAATAGCTATAACCAAGGATTTACAGTATATGTAAGTGAATCAGGTGGTTCAACAGCATCATCAACAAGAACCTTAGGTGGAACAGGATGTAAGAATTTTTATATGTATATCTCTACTAGTGCTCCTAATATTGATCAAAGTAGAGCATTATATGTTTGGGGTAATCCAGCAATTTTTGGTCAAATTTATACTCAAAACTCCTTTTCTTTTGGACCTTTTATAAACTCTAACTGTCCACATGGAGGATTTACAAGTAATAGTGATTTAAATATTAATGTATCTAATGGAACTATGCAAGTATCTTGGACAAATGGAACAGGAGATGACTGGGACTTTGCATTTAATGTTAATTCAGGTTTTTCACCAACTTCAAATAATAGTACTACAATTTATGTAGGTGGTCCTGGTACTTCATGTTAAAATTAAATACATAACATTAAAGAAAGAGAACATTTGTTCTCTTTTTTTATTTTCGTATATATTTTAAATATTTATATTAAATAAAACGTTATGGCAATACAACAAACAAAGGTAACAGAGGAAGAACTGAAAGAATTAGAAAGCTTTCAACAAAATATTAGTGTTATAACCTACCAATTAGGTCAACTAACATTAAAAAAATTAAATTTAAAAAAAGAAGAAGAAATTGTAAATGCACAATATGAACAACTTCTTTTACAAGAAAAAGAAATAGGAGATAAATTACAAGAAAAGTATGGTACTGCACAAATTGATTTAAAAACAGGTGAAATTACTACTACTAAATAATATTCTTAAAAATTTCCTATATATTTATTATTGATAAAATAACAATATAAAAATGGCTGAAACATTATTATCCCCTGGAGTACTAACTCGTGAGAACGATCAATCATTAGTTACTGAAGGACCAATCACAGCAGGTGCTGCTATTTTAGGACCAACTGTTAAAGGGCCTGTCAACGTACCAACATTAGTTACTTCATATAGTGACTACAAAAATAAATTTGGTGGTTCATTTACGAGTGCAAGTATAAAATATGAATATTTAACATCAATTGCTGCAAATAATTACTTCCAACAAGGAGGTGAAACTATGCTTGTAACAAGAATTGCATCAGGTAGTTTTACTCCAGCAACTGCGAATGTTAGAGCATTAATGCATGCTGATTCTGCATCATTTACCTTAGAAACCTTATCAGAAGGTGAAATCATGAATAACTCAGGTAGTGTATCTACAAGTGGTTCATTAGTAAGTGGTTCAAGCGATAATGTACGTTGGGAAATTGCAAATATTGATTCAGGAAGTGGTACATTTAATCTATTAATCCGTAGAGGAAATGATAATTCTAGAACTAAAACAATATTAGAGTCTTGGTCTGATTTATCATTAGATCCAAATTCAGCAAATTATATTGAACAAGTAATTGGTAATCAAACTAAGAACTTTTCTACTGATGGTGATGGGAATAGATTTATTCAAACTACAGGATCTTATGTTAATAACAGTCGTTACGTAAGAGTATCTTCAGTAGGTTTACCAACATTAAATTATTTAGATAACGAGGGGAATTTTAAAGCAGAATATACTTCATCTTTACCTCAAGTAGGAAGTGGATCTTTAGAAGGAGCTTTTGCAAATGCAGAAGGTTCAATATATGGTGGTGGAGCCAATGGAAATGATAGATTAAGAATGTTTGAAGAAATTAATGTTTCTTCAATTCAAGGTTTACAAGCTGCTCAATATACTGCTTCTTTAGCATTATTACAAAATTCTGATGAATATAATTTTGAAATATTAACTATCCCAGGAGTAACAATTCAAAATGGTGCAACTGCTATATCAACTGCAATAGATACAGTTACTAATAGAGGAGATGCAATAGCTGTTGTAGATACAAGAAACTATGGATCTACCCTAAACCAAGTAGTTACTTCAGCTACAACACAAGATTCAAGTTATGCTGCAACATACTGGCCTTGGGTTCAAGTATTGTCAAATGAAACAAATAAATTAGTTTGGGTTCCTGCTTCAACAGTAATACCAGGAGTTTATGCTACAAATGATAGATTAGGTGCTGAATGGTTTGCTCCAGCAGGATTTAATAGAGGTGGTGTAGGTGGTGTAACACAAACTGAAAGAAAGTTATCTCCTACAGATAGAGATAAACTATATTTAGGAAAAATAAACCCAATCGCTACATTCCCAGGACAAGGACCTGTAATATTTGGTCAGAAAACATTACAAACTAAAGCTACATCATTAGATAGAGTAAATGTTAGAAGATTATTAATTGAATTAAAAAGAGTAATCGGTAATGTTGGGAATACATTATTATTTGAGCAAAATACTGCTGCTACACGAAATAGATTCTTGAACCAAGTAAACCCATACTTAGAATCAGTTCAACAAAGACAAGGATTGTATGCTTATAGAGTAGTAATGGATGACACAAACAATACAGCTGACGTAATTGACAGAAATCAAATGGTAGGACAAATATTTGTGCAACCAACAAGAACAGCTGAATATATTGTATTAGACTTTAATATAACACCTACGGGAGTTGAATTCTAAAAAATTAAAAAGGCAATATTTATAATAAACATAAAATAAAATGGCAGTATTAGACCCTAACGAAATAATGTTCACCGCTTTTGAACCAAAAGTTCAAAATAGATTTATACTTTACGTTGATGGCATCCCAGCATATTTAATTAAAAATGCTACAGCACCAGGATTCGAAGCAGGTGAAATCATCCTTGATCATATTAACGTATATAGAAAAGTTAAAGGTAAAGTCAGATGGAATGACATGACCTTAGGTTTATATGATCCTGTAACACCATCTGGAGCTCAAGCAATAATGGAATGGGCTAGATTAGCACACGAAAGTGTAACTGGTAGAGATGGATACTCAGATTTCTATAAAAAAGATTTAACATTAGATATATTAGGTCCAGTAGGAGATGTAGTAAGCGAATGGGT
>Ga0208767_1003186_pt1 | contig 12045 bp, 11 predicted proteins | sample VirMetDEL_Mar_21_FD_184514 | JGI IMG/M metagenome (GOLD analysis project Ga0208767, IMG submission 184514) | Aqueous microbial communities from the Delaware River and Bay under freshwater to marine salinity gradient to study organic matter... | ecosystem: Environmental > Aquatic > Marine >... | reverse complement strand
GATACACTTATCTTCGGTGTAGGTAAGTCAGGAATTGACTTTGGTAAAAAATTAGCAGAACAATATGAACTACCAACTGAACCCAAAGCAGTTCAAATAGGAGTACGATTTGAAGCACCACAAAAACACTTCCAAAAACTAATCGATATTTCATATGATTTTAAATTATATAGAAAATTTGAAGATAAAGGTGTTTCATTAAGATCATTTTGTACAAACAACAATGCAGCTTATGTAGCAGCAGAACATACCTACGGAGATTACAGTTACAATGGTCATGCTAAAAAAGATGAGGCATTTCGTAATGATATGACTAATTTTGGTATACTAATGGAAATTAGAGGTATAGATAAACCATTTGATTGGTCAAGAGAAGCAGTTAAAAAATTACAAATTAATGGTAAAGGAACATTTTACTCACCTAACTCAAACAGAGTACCATCTAAAACATCTGAAGGAGATTATGTTAAAACAGAAATAGTTAACAGTATGGATTCACTACATGATGCTTTAGGTGATTATGCTTTGTATATAGAAGACTTTATTGAAGACATGGAAAAAGTATTCCCAACATTAGGTAAAGATTGGGGTATTTACATGCCTGAAGTAAAATATCTATCCCCAGAACCATTAGTTAACTACGATAATTTATCTTTAACCAAATATGACAATGTTCACTTTGTAGGAGATGCACTATCAGCAAGGGGTATTACAGTATCAGGAGCACAAGGAATTTACACAGCAGAGAATTTACTAAAACAAAATAAAAATGAGCAAGAAAGAGAAATTTTACGAGTACAAAACAATTAGAGTAAAAGGTGCTTTCCACCATTTATTTAGAGGAGGCGCTAATGAAAATTGGAAACACCACAATTTAGATGGTCCCGCTATTGAACCAGTTGACCCAGAAGATAAAAGTATCTCAAAAAAATATTACTTCCATGGGATTGAGAAAACTTATGATGAGTTCAATGAATTTCAACAAAGTAAAGAAGGTTTACCTTGGTATAAAAATCCATCAATGAAAGCTGTAGCTAGATTTTGATACGTTAAACAATTTTATTATATTATAATTATGAAGATAGGTTTTTGTGGTACAATGAGTGTTGGTAAAACAACACTTGTAAATACACTAAAGGAACTCCCTGAGTTCAAAGAATATGAGTTCAAAACAGAACGATCCAAATACTTAAGAGATTTAGGTATTCCATTAAATACGGACTCTACTATTAAGGGTCAAACAGTATTTTTAGCTGAAAGAGCAGCTGAATTAATGAATGAAAATGTTATAACGGATAGAACAGTTATAGATGTTATGGCATTTACTAATTTAGCTAAAACAATATCTCACATCCACGCTGATGATTTTATACAACATGCCTCTAATCTAGTATCAGATTACGATTACATATTCTATGTTTCTCCTGAGGGAGTTGAAATAGAAAATAATGGGGTTAGAGAAACAGATGCTGAATATAGGGAGCTAGTTGATTTCTCAATTAAAAGTTTTATTAATAGATACAACTATAGAATTAAAAATCTGGTAGAAATTAAGGGCAGTAATGAGGAGCGTGTTAAATTAGTGCGAGAGGCACTAAACGTTTAATATTTATTACAAAAACATTCCAATGAAAAAATCCACGCTCAAAGAAGCAATCAAAAGTAAAATAAAATCACTCCTATCAGAAGGTCTAATGACTACAGATATGGCATTTAGAGTTCTTAGAGACATTCAAAAATTTGATGTCTCGAGCGGAAATCAAGAATTAATGAGTAGAGCCATAGACGCTTTACAAGCAGCCGAAGTCTCAAGAATGATGGACAGAGAAAGAGGACTAAACGAATCATTGCTTAAAGAAGCAATTAAAACCAAAATAAAATCCCTTCTATCAGAAGGTCTAATGACTACAGATGATGCATTTAGGGCACTTAGAACTATCCTATCCAAATTAAAATCCTCAGACCCAATTGAATATAGAGGCCACATTATCCAAATGGAACAAGCCTTAGACGCTCTACAAGCCGCTGAAGTCTCAAGAATGATGGATAGAGAAAGAGGACTAAACGAATCATTAAACCCTGAAGTAACAACAGCTGTAAACCGTTTTATTAAATCAATGGCTGAAAGATATGAGTACGAAGAGCAAGATGCAGTATACGCTATTATGGCTGCTTTAGAACAACGAAAATCAGACACAAAATATGATATGCCAGGTTTTGGAGATACAATGGATGCACTAGATGATATTTCTATTAGAGAAGAAGAAGAACCAACATCCGCAGAATTAAAGAAAAAAGATTCAATAGCTACAACTTCAAATAAACTCCAAAAGTTAACTAAAAAAATGAAGGACAAAGCTAAAGAATTTAAAGCAGCTGAAGGTGATGCTAAAGATAAGATCAAAGATGAATTAAAGAAAATGACTAAAGAAAAGAAACAACTTGAAAAAGCTCTTTAATAACATACAATTAGTTTTTATAATAATATTAGCAGTTGCATTAATTTTAAGCCTATTATCCAAACCATCAACTCCAATTGATACCTATGAGGATGAAATAAATCTATTAAAAAAACAAAACAAAGAACTAAGACTATCCAACGATAGTCTCAGTTTAGCTAATAGTAAACTACAAAACGAAATCAACATTATACTATATGCTATAGATAGTACTAAAGTTATCTTAAAAGAAACAGAAACTAAACTAGCAGATTTAGAGAAAAAACGAAATGAAATACCTAGTATTATTAACAATATGGATAGCGACGATGTCACAAATAACATCTCAGACTATCTCAAGAGGAGAGGTAAGAGAAATAATTAACACTAAAGGTGATACTTTAATTTTAATGCATCTGGATGATGCTCGAACAATATTGAGCGATCTTTTAGAGTATGAAATAGCAGATAGTCTCCTCCTTACTTATAAAGAAAAAGATAGTTTATGTCAAGAGATAATAGAAATGCAAAAAGATATATTTATAAAGCTTTCCATTAAATCAGACAATCAACAATCTATAATTGAAAATTTTGAAGACATATTAAGCAACAATAAAAAAGAAATTGAGATTAAAGACAATGTTATTAAAACACAAGAAAAAGAAATTAAAAAACAAAAAAGATTAAAAATAGTTGGTTTTATAGGATCCATTTTATTGCCTATAATCACACTAATAGCTTTAACCTAAATGAGTGATATAAAAAAAGTTATAAGACAAGAATACCTAAAATGTGCTAGCGACCCTGTACATTTTATGAAAAAATACTGTTTTATACAACATCCTCAAAGAGGTAGAATCCAATTCTCACTATACCCATTTCAGGAAAAAGTATTATCTTTATTTCGAGACAATCCATATTCAATAATTCTAAAATCTAGACAGTTAGGTATATCTACTTTAACAGCAGGTTTTTCATTATGGATGATGCTATTTCACAAAGATAAAAATATACTTTGTATAGCAACAAAACAAGACACAGCTAAAAACATGGTTACAAAGGTAAAATTCATGTACGAAAATTTACCTTCATGGCTTAAAATTAACGCTGACGAAAACAACAAATTAACATTACGATTAACTAACGGTTCCCAAATTAAAGCAACTTCAGCTGCAGGTGATGCAGGTAGATCCGAAGCAGTATCTTTACTACTAATTGATGAGGCAGCCTTTATTGAAAATATAGGTGAAATATGGGCATCAGCTCAACAAACCCTAGCTACAGGTGGTGGTTGTATTGCTTTATCTACCCCTTATGGTACTGGAAATTGGTTTCATCAAACCTGGGTAAGAGCAGAAAATAAAGAAAATGATTTTCTCCCAATAAAACTTCCATGGTTTGTCCACCCAGAAAGAGATCAAGCATGGAGAGATAGACAAGATGAATTACTAGGTGACCCTAGAATGGCAGCCCAAGAATGTGACTGTGATTTCAGCACATCTGGTGATGTAGTATTTTATCCTGAATACATAGAATTTTATGAGAAAACCTACATTAAAGAACCTCTGGAACGTAGGGGAACTGATCGCAATTTATGGGTTTGGGAACCATGTGACTATTCAAGAACTTATATGGTGGTTGCTGATGTCGCTCGTGGAGATGGGAAAGATCATTCTGCGTTTCATATCATTGATGTGGAAAACAATGTTCAAGTAGCAGAATATAAAGGACAATTAGGCACAAAAGAATACGGACATTTACTAGTAGGTATAGCTACAGAATACAATGAAGCACTACTTGTAATAGAAAATAATAGCATAGGTTGGGCAACAATCCAAACAGTTATAGATAGAGGATATACTAATCTCTATTATTCACCTAAGAGTGGAGAAGTGAGAGCTGATTCGTATTTTGAACAATATATGGATACATCAAAAATGACACCCGGATTTACAATGTCTTCAAGGACAAGACCTATGGTTATAAGTAAATTTCAAGAGTCATTATCTGATAAGGGTGTTACATTTCAAAGTAAAAGATTACTTGAGGAAATGAGAACATTTGTTTGGAAAAATGGAAAGCCTGAGGCACAATCAGGCTATAATGATGATTTAGTATTGAGTTTTTCAATAGGACAATACATGAGAGACACAGCATTTAAATACAAACAACATGGAATGGATTTAACAAAAAATATGTTAAATAACATATCATCAACCAAACCAAAACACATAGGAGCATATTCTCCATCAACAGATAAAAACCCATTCAAAATAGATAACCCATATTCAGGTGGGGAAGAGGACATTAGTTGGCTTCTATAGTATTTATAATAATATAAGGATATAATAAAATGGCAGATACAAGATTATTTTCAAGGTTAAAAAGGTTATTCTCAACAGATGTTATAATACGTAATCAAGGTGGAGACCAATTAAAGGTTGTTGATATAAACAAAATTCAACAATCCGGTGAGTATGAAAACAACTCACTAGTAGATAGATTCAATAGATTATATTCTACCTCACCTACATCCCTATATGGTTATCAAAGTAATTTCAATTACCAAACATTAAGACCACAACTATATTCAGAATATGATTCAATGGATACAGATGCTATTATAGCTTCTGCTTTAGATATTATAGCTGATGAGTCTACACTTAAAAATGATATGGGTGAAGTACTTCAAATTAGAAGTTCTGATGAAAACATCCAAAAAATATTATACAATTTATTTTATGATGTATTAAATGTAGAATTTAACCTATGGCCTTGGGTTAGAAATATGTGTAAATATGGAGATTTTTTCCTTAAACTAGAGATAGCAGAAAAATTTGGTGTTTACAATGTTATACCTTATAATGCCTTTCACATTGAAAGATTAGAAGGTGGAGACCCAGATAAACCCGCAGATATACAATTCCAATTTGATCCAGATGGTTTAACAACAGGGGGTTATGGTTACTACAATGTTCCAAACTCAAATGATGTAAGTGGTAATGCCATTATATTTGATAACTACGAAATGGCTCACTTCAGATTATTAACTGATACTAATTTCCTCCCATATGGTAGATCATACATAGAACCAGCACGTAAACTGTTTAAACAGTATGTTCTAATGGAAGACGCAATGTTGATACATAGAATAGTTAGAGCACCTGAAAAGCGCGTTTTTTACATGAACGTAGGTAATATTCCTCCTGCTGAAGTAGAAAACTTTATGCAGAAGACTATCTCTAAAATGAAACGTACTCCTTTTACAGACCCACAAACCGGAGAGTATAATCTTAAATACAACATGCAAAACATGCTTGAAGATTTTTACATACCTGTTAGAGGAAATGATACGGCAACTAAAATAGATACTACACCAGGATTACAATATGATGGTATAGCTGATGTAGAATACTTAAGAGATAAATTATTTGCAGCACTTAAAGTTCCTAAAGCATTTATGGGTTATGATGCGGATACAGAAGGTAAAGCTACACTAGCAGCACAAGATATTAGATTTGCTAGAACGATAGAAAGAATTCAAAGAATTATGGTATCTGAATTACAAAAGATAGCATTAGTTCACTTATATACTCAAGGTTATAAAGATGAAAATCTAACAAACTTTGATTTGTCAATGACTACTCCATCAATCATATATGATCAAGAAAGAGTAGCATTAATGACAGAAAAAATGACATTGGCACAATCAATGTTAGATAGTAAATTGATTCCATCTGATTGGATTTATGAAAACATATTCCACTTTAGTGAAGATCAATACGATGAATATAGAGATTTAATTAAGCAAGATACTAAACGTAACTTTAGGTTGGCACAAATAGAAGCTGAAGGTAATGATCCACAAGAAACAGGTAAATCTTATGGTACACCACATGATTTAGCTTCGTTATATGGAATGGGTAGAACACAATCTGACCCAAGTAATGTCCCAGATGGATATAATGAAAAAACTCCATTAGGAAGACCAAAAGAAAAACATTCTAAAACACATACTCAAGATAGTGCTTTTGGAAAAGACCCAATAGGTAAAGATGGAATGAAAAAAGATTATAACGATAATGGCAGACTCAAACCATCATTTAAGGGTGGATCTCCATTAGCTTTAGAAACTTTAAATATGCTAGATAAAGTACCTTCACCACATCGTACTGAAAAGCAATTAGTATTTGAGCAGGATGAAAAGAAAAATGACCTACTTGATGAAAAACAGTTGAAAGAGTAAGATTTTTTTATATATTTATAATAAACTAAACATTGGAGAATGAACATTAAGCATTCAAAGTACAAAAACGCAGGGGTTCTTTTTGAGCTATTAGTTAGGCAAATAACTACTGATACATTAAATGGTACTGATTCTAAGGCAAGTGGTATTCTAAAAGAATATTTTGTAAAAACAGAATTAGGAAGAGAGTATAAACTATACGAAACTCTATTCAAGAAAACTAGTATTACTGAAACTCAAGCGGATGTAACGTTATCAACTTTGCTGCAATCTTCTAAGAATTTAAATAGAAGAGCACTTAAAAGACAAAAATATAATTTAATTAGTGAGATTAAAAAACATTACGATGTTACTAAATTTTTCTCTCATAAATTACCACACTATAAGATACAAGCTGCATTTTATACTTTAATAGAAAGTTTTTCACAAGAAAATCCATCAAATCACCAACAAGTTATAGATAATAAAATAACTATCCTAGAACATTTATCAGCGGCATCAGTTGAAAAAGATAAAGTTAAAGAAACAGTATTAGAAGAATTTAAATCATATGATAAAGATTTAAGAATTCTAACCACTAGGGTTTTGTTAAATAAGTTTAATGATAAGTATGAGGATTTACTTGAAAGTCAAAAAGAAATTTTAAAGGAATTAATTACCTCAATAGACAATACCCCAAAGTTAAAGGAATTTTATAATACTAAAGTAGATGAAATTAAAACATCTCTAACAGAACTATCAACTACAATTCCAGATAAAACAACACAGATCAAAATAAACGAAGTAATCAAAATACTTCCTGTTATGGGTAAAACGTCTAAAATTAAAGATAATGATCTTATCAATTTGTTACAATATTACGATTTAATTGAAGAATTAGAAACTACTCATGTATAAGTATAAGTTAAAAGAAAATAGTGAATTTGAAGTTGGTGATGTAAAAGTTAAAGACGGGAAAAAATCCACAGTAACTGACATTAACCCAGTAACAGGGGCTATCTCATGGGATATAGTAAATGTAGGTGCTTTTGATACTGTCTATAAAACTTTTGATAAGCTAAATAAACTACTAAGGACATTAGAAAGTGAAGGTGAAGCAGAATCTGATCCAACAATTGATTCAATTACAGACCAAGTAAAAAAACTATTTAACCAATACAGAACCCACGTTAGAAAGAATTACCCTGAAGCCTATGACAGGATTAGAATGGTAAAAGAAGAAGAAGTTGATGAAGGTGAGGGTATGGGTTATCTAACTCCAAGAGCATTTGACAAAAATAAATCTTCAACTGGAGCTAAAGATATTTATTATTATAAATTAGGTTTCAAACCTGTACCTAAAAAAATTAAAGGAGCAGGTACTATAGTAAAACAATTATTTGAAAAAGAGGAATTAACTGAATACAGTGATTTCCAACAAAAAAGAATTAATATATTTGATGATGTAGAAGAAAAAATAAATTCTATATCTCCATTATTATCAAACGCAAAAAACGAAACAGCCCAATATTACAATGAAAACCCAGGTTCATATGCAATAGTGTATTCAACAGATATGGTAAATGAATTATTGGATGACATAACAAAATTATTAAAACAAGGAGAATGAAAAAAACTTTAACCGAACAATACAGACTAATTAAGGAAGACAAGGGCCATAAAGGTGTTTTCTTAAAAGAAGCAAAAAAACAATTCCCTAATTTAATAAGACAAGGGGCTACATATAGTGAAGCATCTAAAATTCTTAAGCAAAGGAATATTATCTCCGAAAACTTTGTTGGTATTCCTATGGTAGGAAACCCACTAGAAAGAAAGAAAGAAGGATTTGAAAACGCATTTGAAAACTTTATAGCAGAAGCAGAAGTAAAAGCTGAGGAAAAGAAAGTATCTAAAGAGGTTGAAGAAGACCAAGCTAATGGATACGACACATTAGATAAAAAAGACCCAAACAACATGATTTTTGGTCAAATTCAAATGGGATACTATTGTGAATACAAAGATCCTAAAAACGAAGGAAAAACAGACCAAGAATTACTAGAGATTGTTTATAAAAACTTAGCTAAAGACCCTATTTTTTATACTAAAAATGGTCAATTTGGAGAAAAAGATTTAGGTTATACTGATGAAGCTCCTAGTTTAGGTGAACCAGTAGAACCAAAAGGTGAATACAAATCAAGTGGTTATGGTAAACTTAAAGAACATTCAATATCAATGGCAGGTGGCATTGTATCAGGTACAGGATTTTCTCATAAAAACTACATGGATTATTTTAATTTGAATGAAGCGGAAGATGATAAAGAGGATACTGAAAAAATAAAAGGTGACCTAGAAGACATTAAAAAAGCTTCTGAAGAAATAGCAGCTATAGAAATGTTTGAGGAAGATATGCCATCTGAATCACTTGAACCTATGGAAGCAGTAGCAGATGCAGTTGAAAGGGCATATGAAGCAGGAATGTCTATAGAAGAGATTACAGAATTTGTAGAACAACATTTAGGACTTAAAATGGGAGATTATTAATATGAAACAAGTACTTATTGAAACACAGTTATTTAAACCTACCCCAGGTTTATTATCAGAAGGTAAAATGTCTGAAAGAGGTAATCCAATCGTTGAAGGTATTTTAGCTACAGCTGAAGTAAAGAACGGTAATGGAAGATATTACTCCAAAGATTTGTGGAACCGAGAAATAGATAAGTACAAAGAACTAGTTAAAGAAAACAGAGCAATGGGCGAATTAGACCACCCAGAGTCTCAAGTAATTAACTTAAAAAATGTATCACACAACATAAAAGATATGTGGTGGGATGGAGACAATGTAATGGGTAAAATAGAAATCCTACCCACACCCTCTGGAAACATATTAAAATCACTAATCGAAAGTGGTATTACATGCGGTGTATCCTCTCGTGGAATGGGTTCACTAGAACAAAATGGAGAAATAATGGAAGTACAAGATGACTTTGAATTACTATGTTGGGACTTCGTTTCAACTCCTTCTAATCCAGGTTCATACATGAAAACAATTAAAGAAGGTAAAGAAAACATTATAAATCCATACGCAAAAGCAAATAGCATAGTAACAGAAATACTATGTGCTAATGGAAACTGCCCAATGTTTTAATAAATTCTTCGATTTTGAAGAATCCCCATATATTTATATTTGAATATGCTATTCCCTTCGGATATATAGCATCAAATAAATAAATTCTATTACGTTTCCCAATAAACGTACTTTCCCAACAAAATAAAAAATTTAGGAAAATGGCAAAAAGAGATATTCTCAAAGAAGCTATTGCTGACGCTAAAGCCGTTAAAGAAACAGCTATCGCAAATGCAAAAGCAGCTCTAGAAGAAGCTTTCACACCTCAACTTAAATCCATGTTATCTGCAAAATTAGAAGAGATGGAATTAGATGAAAAGAAAGAGTATTCTGATGATGACCGTGAACCAGCAAAGGATGAATACAAACCTGAAAAGGATACTGTAGACAGAAAAATGATGGAAAACGAAGACATCGAAGAAGAAATCAATCTAGACGAACTATTAAATGAAATCGAAAGTGAATTAGAAGAGGAAGAATTAGTCACAGAAGAATCAGAAGCTGAACGTGCTGACGTAGACAAATATGAATACGAAGAAGGCAAAGAAGAAGGCGAAGAAGATATGATGGATGCAGAATCCACAGATCTTGATCTTGAAGACATGACTGACGAAGACCTTAAATCATTCATTGAAGATGTTATCGCAGATATGGTTTCATCAGGTGAATTAGAAGCCGGTGATGAGTTTGAAGAAGAAGAAGAAGACATGGAAGTTATGTCTGATGATTCTGATGATGATGAAGAAATCGACATCGAAATCGAAGATGATGAAACTGTAGAAGTTAATGAAGATGATTCATTAGCTGAAGTTTACAAAGAAGTATCAAGATTAAAGGAAGATCTTAAAAAATCTAACTCTACTGTTAATACTCTTAAACATGAAATAAATGAAGTTAACCTGTTAAACGCTAAATTGTTATACACTAATAAAATTTTCAAAGCTAAAAGCTTAACTGAAAATGAAAAAGTTAAAGTATTAGGTGCATTTGATAAAGCAACTACAGTAAAAGAAACAAAATTGGTATTTGAAACTTTAAACGAAGGATTAAAAAAGAAAAAAACACCAATTAGAGAATCTTTAGGTTCTGCCTCAAAGGCAACAGGAAACTTTAAAACTAAAAAACCAATTATTGCAACTGACCCTATGGTGGAAAGGTTCCAAAAATTGGCAGGTTTAAAATAATATAAAAACAATTAAAAATTAAAAAAATGAGTCAATTAAATTCTCTATTAGAAAGCTCTGCAAAAGGTTGGAAAAACATGCAGAGTGACGCAGCTAGACTAGCGTCAAAGTGGGAAAAAACAGGACTTCTAGAAGGAATGGACAGCGAAGTTCACAAGAACAATATGTCTTTAATTCTAGAAAACCAAGCTAAACAATTAGTTGTTGAGCAATCTCAAACAAACCAAGGTGGTGCTTCATTCACTCCAGGGCAAGGTGCTCAGTGGGCAGGTGTAGCTTTACCAATGGTAAGAAAGGTATTTGGACAAATCGCAGCAAAAGAATTTGTTTCGGTTCAACCAATGAACTTACCTTCAGGTCTTGTATTTTTCTTAGATTTCCAATATGGACAAGACAAAGAACTTAACTTTGGTCCTGCTGGAGATGTTTATACGAGCCCTGCTTCTATGTACGGTAACACAAATCCAGGTGCTGGAACTAACCCATCTGATGGTTTGTATGGTGCTGGAAGATTTGGATATTCAATTAACCAATTCACTGGATCTGCAACTACTACTGTAGCAACAGCTTCTTGGGAACAATTACATTATGATGCAGACTTATCAGCTTCAGTTGCTGCAGGTGATTTTACCTCAGTATCTATCCCAGCTGCAAGTTTAGTAAGACCTGACACTAAAGGTGTTAGAGCATTTGCATTATCTTCTGGTTCTGTAGAATCAGCTGCTTCAATGGCCAATCTATTACCACAATATACTGAATATGATGGAACTAACATATATTTTGTTTATTCTGGTTCAGTTGGAGGTGCGGATATTCCTACAGCTGCTGGAACTGGTTTTGTTTTATACAACCAACAACCAACAGATGACCATAGAGGTGATTTCGAAGATGCTGCGGGTGCAGGTTACCAGAATGCAAATTCTACTGCTGCAGATGCGTTAGCAATTCCATCTATCGATGTTAAAATGAAATCTGAAGCAATTGTTGCTAAAACTAGAAAGTTAAAAGCACAATGGACACCAGAATTCGCTCAAGATTTAAATGCTTACCAAGCACTAGATGCTGAAGCAGAAT
>Ga0208767_1003184_pt1 | contig 12047 bp, 16 predicted proteins | sample VirMetDEL_Mar_21_FD_184514 | JGI IMG/M metagenome (GOLD analysis project Ga0208767, IMG submission 184514) | Aqueous microbial communities from the Delaware River and Bay under freshwater to marine salinity gradient to study organic matter... | ecosystem: Environmental > Aquatic > Marine >... | reverse complement strand
CTATTACATTACCAGTTGCATCTATACATGTTATTACCGTATAATCTTCATGTCGTCCTAAGTCGATACCTGCGTATATTTGTCCTTGTTTTTGTGGGTATTTTTCAAAACTATTTAAGTCCAAATTTGTAAACACCTCACCCCCACCATCTAAAAACTCAGCTAGATATTCCTGTCTATATATATTGTCAGGTAAAGTTTTTTTTGCATCGACTAACTCTTTAGGGTTTATATACGGGGTATCATAACTACTTCCCTGATAACTTTTATAATCATTATAGTCTGCACTTAGTCCTAAATTATATAATTCATAAAACCAGTTTTTACCTTTCGGGGTGGATAAAAACAAAACCTTTTTACCCCTCACGGCTAAGGTGGGTCTTACGGCTTCAGTCCACGCTTCCCCCTTCATAAATGCAGCTTCATCTAATATTGCATAATCAAAAGTATAGCCCCTTATATTGTCGTATCGTTCTGCACTCCTAAAATAAATCTCAGTCCCGTTGGTTAACTCAATATAGTTATCACTATGGTTGCAGGTTTTTATTATACCTGACTGACTAATCGCTTTTTCTAATTCTTTTTGTACTTTACTAGTCTGCGAATATACAGGTGCACACCATAAGATTTTACAGGGGGGGTTATTTATCCCCCAATATAATAATAAGTTCATACCCATTAAACTTTTTCCGAACTGACGACCGACTGATATTATATGATATTTTTCATCTCCGTCAATTATATTATCTATAATTTTGCGTTGTTTACTATGAGGGTTAAACCCCTGTAGATTAATCGTCTCCATCTTTACTTTCTCCAAAATCAAATTTATAGTCCGTTGAATGTTCTATTTGTTGTTTTTCTATATACCCCCTGTTTTTACCCTTAGTCTTTAAATAAAAAATAGTAGCTGCAGTATTATTAGATTTTATTTGTTCTAATAATTTAGTCTCAGCAAAATCCAAACTTACGTTCTCAATATCTTTGACGGCTTTTTTAAAGTTTTCGTCCTCATTATAATATCTGTAAAAAGTCCCCCTATCTACCCCCACTATTTTACATGCAGTGGTGACTATACCTAAAGATTTTTCTAATGCATCTAATAAAGCCTTTTTAGTCTGTTGCTTTTTGTTGGTTTTCATACTATTAAATATTTATTTTTAATTCTTCGCACATTTTACGGGCTTTCTTATCTAAGGGGTATAAAAATTTATACTTACCTGGCTTGTTCCTTTTTTTTAATTTACTTTTATCTATATTACTAACCATACGCGCGTGCGTCCATTTACCCTTATAAAAATAATCTAATCCTGAACTATCTGTTTCTTCGACTAAATACCAGTTCGTAGCTTTATATATAGTCCCCTGATGTCCCTGTCCTTTATCTGCATAACTGACTAGTAACTTTAAATTCGGTACATCTTTTTTTATTTGTTTTAGTGTTAACCCTAAAGCTTGACTAGTATACTCTTGTTTACCATTTAAACACATACGGGTTAGTTCCATAACTTCACCATTATTATAATTATAATTAGAAGCGATATGCGGGTTAGCCCCAAATGCATATAATATACACCCGCACCATTCATCATCATTATTATATATATTATACCCTAATTGATATGTACCAGGACTACCGGTATAATGGTATTGTTTACATGCATGAGTTAAAGCTTTTTTGTTAGCCTTTGTTATCCTCATAATTCACCCCCGTTGACTTTTATTTTAATATCAAAATCAGTAGTAGTATTTTTTATATGTTCGTATACCTCATTATGTACCTTGATATCAGTACTAGTTATCGTAATACTAAAAGGGTTATTTTTATATTCACTATCTAAATCACTTTCATCAAAACTATCTATATCATCTATATTATTAGTAAACCCCCAATCATCTAATTCAGTTAAATCCCACTCTTCATTTATTACTCCCCAGTCCCACTCTCCATAACTTAAGTTATCTTTAATAATAAATTCCCTTTTTTGTTTTTGTGTTAACCCTTCTATTTTTTTAACTGGTATTTCATCTATACCTAATTTATGTAAAGCCTTTAAACGCATATTACCCCCTAGTACTACATTGTCTTCATCTATTACTAATGGACGGAGTTCTAACATCTGCGGAAAATCTTTTATGGACTGAATTAGTTTTTTAAACATATAGTCACTTATATTACGGGGGTTTTCCTGATTAAACTTTATTTCTTTTATATTCATTTTTTAAAAATATTTTTTCTTTAGTTCTAATATTATGTTCCAGTCACATATACCACACTTCCCCCTACTTTTATTTGTATCATATATTGCATTATACGCTTTATATACATTATTAATAAATTCATTGCTCTTTTTTCCTGAGTTCATAAATTGCACTCTGTTATCTTTTACCCACTTAGTCCATACTTCTTTTTCTGACGGAGTTTCAGTGGGTGTAGGCACACTTTCTTTCTTTTTAGATGGTCTACCCCTTTTTTTTAATTTAATGTCCTTATTGTCGTGATAATTAATATCTTCGTTTTTTTCCATATCCTTTTAATAATTTTGTTGTAAATATTTTTAATGGTAATTGATTATATGTTATATTTGTATCTCTACCTTTTATTTTTTGTATTACTATTTTTGTTGCGTTATCAAATTGCCTTCGATATGTCGACCTTGATACTTTTAAACAACGGGCAACCTCTGCAAAATTCATATCATTACTATACCATAACATTATTGTAAAAGCTGCATTTTTTTCTTTTATGTTATCTGATAACAATAATTCTTCAATAATATCTAAATTTAAATTAATTAATTTATCTAACTCGATATTATATTCGTTGGTATCACTTATACTCTCCCACCATTCGTCCTTTAAATATCTTTCGTTATTTTTTATTTGTTTTTTATATTTTTTATAAAAAGGACTACTAGTACTTTTGTACTGGTTTAAAGCCATACGGATAATATAAAATTTAGCTACACCATCATCTACTACTTTTTGTGCTACAGGTTTTTGTATAAATTCTAATAATAGTTCATGTAATAAATCATCTACTAAGTGTTGTTCGTCCTTCATTATATTTTTTAAAGTATCTCTAAGGTCTTTGTAGTTTTTATTTATCCATGTATTTAACTCCATGTTATTTTATGAATGCAATTATGTATTGTTGTTTCATGCACACCATATTCAATACTTAAGTTTTTCATAGTAATATTTGTATCCATATATTTTTTTCTAATTTCTTTACAAATATCCATACTTAATTTACAATACTCTCTTTTTCTAATATTTTCCGTATGCGTTATCATTTCTAAGTTTTCCAACCTGTTATCAGTTTTATCACTATTAATATGATTAATCTGCATACCCTCTGGTATATCCCCCTTGTGACAAATCCATACATATCTATGCACGTACATAGGTGTTGTTTTACCACTATCATAAATTTTAAATTGTTTATACCCGTCAGTGTGTGTATAAGGTTTTAATACTTTTCCGTTTGCATTGATGATTTTACCATCTTTAGTTGCCCGATATTCCATGTTTTTTTGTTAATAAGTTTATTATATAATATAAATACTTTGTAATTTAAAAAAAGACTGGTTAACCATAAATTTTTTTATATTTATGATTAATAATACTTGTTGCCCGACAAATATTGTTTTTAAGGAAAAATTAAGGTAGCTGTAGTGGCTACCTTTTTTTTTATCAACTATTTAGTTTTTTTGTTAATAAGTATATATTTATATATACGAGTGGGGCAATAAGTATAGTGACAACACCTTTCTTATTCCATGAACGATAGTTAAATATAGCGCCCTTAGCGGTTGGAGACTAAAGTTGTAATAGCCTAATTGGAACAGATAAATTATACTAACATAAAGGTAGTTGGTTCTTTGCCTACTTTCTTTACAACACCTTTTTATTCCCGATAGTTATATTATATCTCTATCGTAATCTTTAATTAAATTATATTTTTCCATAAATTGTATATGTATATTTTTATTTATATCATACCCTATCTTAGATAAAAATCTAGCTGTATTAATATAATCTAATTTAGTAAATTGTACTTCCTTCCAAAACCTTCCTAATGGTTGCTCTTTTTTAAATGTCATAAAAATAAATATATTTTTTTAATTAAGTATTTATCTTTTTGTAAATAAGTATATATTTATTAATATAAACCTTAAAAATAATATTAAAATGAGTTACACAAGAAAAGAGGCGTTCAGACGCTACAAGCAATTACAGACACAAAAAGTAGGTAATACTACAATAACAACACCTAAAGTTCGTATAAGAACTGATGAACTACATGCTGATATGTTAGAACGGACAGCTGAATTAATCGAAGATAAAATGATAGATTTATCAAGGTGGAACGGAGAGGGTAGTATATTTAAATATAGTGGTGTTATCGACTAATACTCATACTTTTTATTTTTTATTTTTCTTATAGTCGATAACAAAAAAAGGGGTCTAACGAGACCCCTTTTATCTTATAAAAAAAACATATTATGGGTTATTAGGGTCAGCCCTATTTAAATCAGCCCATGTGCAACAATCAGCACCACGGGGTATTACAATACCTGAACTATATGCATTTCTTTTATCTGGCATCATACCATCAACGCCAGGGTTGATGTAGTCAGGAAAATCAGTATCGTTATCTATTAAAAACTCTCTAGTTCTTTCTCTATAAAAATCTGCAGTATCTTTTATACTTCCTCTTAAATATTTTAATTCACTTAAATCTGTATTTTGCGCTTCCTCAGCTGAGGGGTTTAATACTGATTTATTTTTCATCTTATAATTAAAAGATGGTAAAGCTAAGTACACTGCATAGTTTGCCAACATCGGAGCAATATAATCGTTTAATAAATTTACCTCTTGAGTACTAGTAGTGCCACTAATAACTCTAGTTTTTAAATTATTATAAAACTTTGTTCCTAATAAGTCCTGCACATATACATCTTGTGCCTGAATAACAAAAGGTGTTAACTCTTGTGGTTCAAGGTTTTCATGTACTGCAGTTAATCTTTTTAATCTACTTTCACTTATAAATAATGTATACGCCATTATACTTCTCCTGATATTTGTTTATTAAAGTCAATTTGTGATGGTATAATCTGTATAGGCTGGTCGATACCAAATGCAGTTAACACCTTATTTAAACACTTATTAATCTTTTTTTGTTTCGGCTCTATAGCTGTAGATGCGAAGTGTGTATATGCAACTTGTATTTCATCTGCATTATTACCTAATCCACCTTCGTCTCTTACCCCGATTAATCTTCCTGAGGTTATGCGGTGAGCTGTTAGTATTCTACTACTAATCCGTGCTTCCAAAGTAGTATAATAATCATCGTTAGCTGAGGTTATCGCTTGAACTTGTGGTGCCAACTCAGCTCCTTCACTAAAAGATAAAAATAACCTACCAGCGTTATCTTCACCTGTAAAAGATTTTTCTAAGTCCCTGTATAACATTCTTTGTTCTTCAGGTGTAGGTTCACCATTCGGCATGTTGATAAAAATACCCCCACTAAATCCATTAGATATTTGCGCGTTGTGATATTTAGATATCCGTGCGTCTAACTGAATATCATTCAAAGCTCCAACATAACTCGGCAACGGATAAATCATATTACCTGGTGTATAATCAAAACAATAAAATATTTGTGATGCGTTATCACCTTTATTATTTGTGGGGTCGTAACTTTTATATCTAACTGGTTTATACTTTCTTGTGTTAGCCCAGTTTGAACTATAGTAATATTCGTTGACAACATCTTCTTCGTCCATTTTACCTGACCTGACTTTATCAAAACACAAATGGTATATTTCTACTACTTTATCACCACCTCTGTTCCATATTACATTTAAACTATACCCACCAAATAATACATAGTCTAATGCAATTTTTCCGTATACATCATTTAAAGTGTCCCCTAATTGATTAACTATTGTATCACCATACTCGGCTATACCTTCACCAATTACAGCGTCTGTAATCGAGTTTATTGCAGTTCCGTTCATAGCTGAAGTATTAAATAATTCAATAATCTTATCAGGGTATAAATTATCTTTACCAAAAGTTACATAGTCTTTACCTCTTACTTCATAAAATTCAGGTAAATCTAAAGCTTTAAATTTTAAAATCTGTAAATTATTCATCTATAAAATATATATATTGTTCGTTATCTTCGTTATTACTAATATAGTTAACATCAGGGTTATCTGCACTAAAATTATTAATAACTTTACATAATACTTTTTGTATTTGTTGGTAACTACTATCAGGACATTGACCTTCCAAATAGCAATCATAATAATCATTAATTTCATTATTAAAGTCAGATGGTATACTAACATACTTCATACTAAACCATTCCGTAGTTTGAGTATATAATACAACATCAATAACACCTTCAGTATTACGCATACCTTTATTGCTGTATCTACTAACTAATCGCAGCCTATATGCATCGTAATTCGGTAAAGTACCATTAAAATACACCAAATTATTTATATTACGCAAATCTATTACCATATTAATAAATATAAAAAAAGGGGGCTTTACACCCCCTTTTTCATTTTATATAGTCATTATTATTAAGATGCAAATGCAACTTCTAATAATGGTTGAGTTGAGTATCCTAAGAATGTAATGGTAATACCATTTCTATCTCCGAACGCAGTACCCGTGTCAGATGTCGACGCCGATACAATCGCTCCAGTCTCGTTACCAACCGTAAAGTATTTTCCGTTATTGTCACGGATAACTACTACTAATTTAGTATTTTGACCTAAGATATCCAAAGCTTCTAGATGGTCTGCTTGAAGTTTATTTATAACAATAGTTAAACTACTTTCATAAAATGCCACTCCATTTGCTTCATCAAAGTTACCTGTTTCAGTTAAAGTTGCTGCTTGTCTAGGTTGCTGGAATTCATACATAGGTGCCACGGTTAAATCCGCAACTGAGTCTACCGTAGTTGGTGCTGACCCGAATGTAAATCCAGTTATGCTATTTTCGCTAGCGCTTTCTCCTAAAAGTGTTATGTCGTAGCCTGTTGTCGAACCAATATAAACGGATGCAATACCGCCTAAATTTGTTCTACAATCCAAACTAACTCCTGATGCTAAATTACAAGGCATTGTGTTTTAGTTTTTTAATAGTTTATTGTTATGCGCAGTATACCCACAATTCCGGTTGAGTGACGGCTACGCCAATCGCCCACTTCATAAGTGACCTAACCTCGTCGTTATCAGCTGAGTAAAATACTCTAAATTGCTCGAAGTCACTAGTCAAGTCAGTACCCATATATAATGTAGATGTACTACCCATGAACTTTTGTGAGTTCGTGCAACCTAACGATGGTATAACTCTTACCGATGTACCAGGAACTACAATAGGTTCACCTGGTGCAATATGGTAATAATTCTCCTGAGTAATTGCCAACTGCATAACTCTGTATTGTTGTGGTGATAAGATTAAGATAAGGTCGTCCATCATCATTACCTCATCGGGTAAATTTGAGTACATATCTTGTGCAAATCCAACAGCTGTAGCCACCGTCCATGTGCACGCACTAGATGGTGTTAAAGTAGCTCCGTTACCTGCAGTAATAATCTGAGTTAAACCGCTATATGAACCATCACCATTAATTAAGTAGTTTTCGTTAAAGTTATTTAATTTTTTAACGAAGTACTCAGCCATCAATTGCTCGACTGGTATACTTTCGTTACCTGCGAACTGACCTGCAGCTAGTGACTGACTTAAAAATGTAGTTCTGAGGGTTTCAGGACAATAACTTTGATTAACCTTAGCTTGTTTAAGGTTTAAGTCAATTTGTGTTATGGTTGTATCACCTGATGTTGTGTATCCACACGAACCTCCATCTTGAACGAAAAAGTCCCCGTTCATAATAGGTATCTTATTTGAACCAGCCTGTAGTCCTACTCTTACATTAAAGTAATCCGCTAAGGGTGTTTCTAATACCGCCTTACTGATAAGTTCAAATGAGTTCTCATCTACATAAGTATTAATTGTTGAAATATCAAATCCCATGATTAATTAATTTTTATTTATTTTTATTTCTACGGACTTCGAGTATCTTAGCCATACGACCACTCATAATACTAGCTTCGTCCTTATTTATGTCATTCAGATTATTATAAATCTTCGGACTTCCTGGTTCGTCCCTAAATTCATGGAACTCACCTTTTAGTGCTTTTACCTCGTTAGATAATTCTTCGATTTTATCTAATGATGGTTGGAGTGCACTAACCAACTGATTAATTAAGTCGTCACTAAAGTTTTCTTCTACTTCCGTTTCTTCCTCAGCGACTACTTCTTCAATTTCAGTAATAACACCATTTTCATCTACAGATAAAATTAATCCGCTAGTAGTTTCGTGACGACCTTGCGGCGCCGGACTTTCTGTTTCGTCAGTTACGACTAACAACTCTTTACCAACTTCAAATTCACCTTCGACTTTAACAACAGTGCCATCTAATAATGTAGCTTCCGCTAGTTCAACATTAGTAGTTTCTGTTTCAGTTTCGACTATAGTAGTTTCACTTTCTACTTCCTCTAATCCTAACATAACTCTAATTTTTCCTAAAGCTTCGTGTGCTGTCATATTAATTGATTTTTGTAGTTTATTTAATAATAAATATTAAGTTTACTTTTTCTCACCCTTAGTTTTACACAATTCATTATATGTTCGTATTATTGTATAAAATACAGATATTGATAAAAGTGTTAGTTTAAGTGTTGCTTCAACATCTAAAAAAGATATGGTTATTGCCCCCGTATTTAACAATATAACTTTATCTGTTAACACTTGTTTAATCATTTTACTTCATTTAAAATATCTTTTATATCATTAAGTGTTTTTTCAGGGTCTACTTTTTTCATTTTTTGAATAAAGCCACCAGCTAGACTAAACCCCCTTAATTCACCTGATTTTATCTTTTTCCAGGTCTCATCATCATTTATCTTATAACTGACATACCATGTTCCCGGTGGTAATGTAAATCCATACTTATAAGCTTTATCATATTTAACACTTTCACTTATCCAACTTTCTACTAATGTGTTTTCGTTGGTAATATTTTCATCGTGATTAATATCTGTATTGTTATTATTACCCTCCCTAAAAAACTTCTCAGCCATTTTTCTAATAGTTTTTCTACTAAAAAAAATATAAAAGGGGTTACCATCTTCATCACGCCTTAATATAAATTTATTCGGTATCATTAAAGGTCCAACCACCATTCTTTTTTCATCGTCCATACTAAAGTTAACTCTAGCGTTATTTGCTATCGAACCTAACGGACCTGGGTGATTACTATTTTGTGACTTCATCGCATTACTTTCTCTTTCGTTGTCAGCTTCATTTGTTGCGATAACTACTTTATTACCTGTATCACCTTTAAATACTTTTAATTTTTGAAAATAGTGAGTACAATTTACACCACCTGCCCATTGTAATTTATCATAAGTACTTTTACCTCTCTCAGCTAGTGCAGGGTTTAATGAAGCCATGCGGTCAACTTCCTCAGTAGTAAATATTTTACCCCTGTTAGCTAAATTTATCATCGCTTTACAAAAATCACGCTGCGGTGTAGGACCACTATACCTCCAAAAAATTTCAGCTGGTTGGTCTTTCTTAATAGTTAATCTTTTTAAAATATCTAAACCCCTTATTGATTTTATTACATCACCAACACTTAAATTAGTTTTTGTAAAATCTAAATATACATCATCATAAGTAATATACTCACCGTTATCATCATTAGATGCAAAAGCCAATACTTGTTCCTGTGCTTCATTATAATCATCTTTACATTTACCATTTTTACACTTTTTCTTTTTGTATAGTTCAGTATTTTGTTCTGAAAAATACTCGAAGTCGACCATTATTGCGGGTCGGTCTACAATACTAACAATTTCGACACCAGTTCCTTCCAAATCTTCGTCCAAAAAGTCGTCGTCAATATCTAACTCTACTATTTTATCTATTTTTTCATTCATAATCTACTTAAGTTTTCTATTTGTTGATTAGCCTGTTGTGCGCTAGTTACATCAGTTGCTAGTACATACGCTTGTATCGGTTGCGGTTGCTCTTCCGCTCTACCCCCTATTTCTATGTCCTCACCTGCACTTGAAGTAGTTGCTGGTGTAAATGCAGCTACAGGGTTTACGGTTGGTATATTACCACCACCTGCACCTTCACTATTAAATTGTTGTTTTCTTATTGCCATTACCTGTGCTATACCTTGTGCACCAATAGCAACAGCCGCGAGTGTCTTTTTTAATACCCCACCTTTTTCTTGTGCTAAGACATCACTTATAGCCAGTCCAGTATTTATTAAAGCCGAACTAATACTAAATGCTTTATTAAGTTCAAATTGTTTTTTTGCTTCTTTTTCATCGTCTGCAGTTCTAGCGTCATTTAATGCTTTAAATCCATCAAATAATCCCCCTATTAATTTTGCAGTTTCTCTTACAGATGTTTTTCTTATTTGTTCTCTTTCTTTTTCACCTTTTTCAGTTACTTCCGTAACTTTGTTCTGATATTTTTTATCTAACTCTAATAATTTTTCGTTTAATAATTCTTTATCAGTAATAACTTTTTCTAAAGCTATTTTATCTTTTTCAAATTGTTTTTCTAATTCCTGTAACTCTCGTTCTTCTTCAGTTAATATTTGTTCCTCAGCGTATTTATTTAAAATATCTTGTATTGATTTTTGTTGCGCTTCAGCTGCATCTTTTTCCTGTTTGTCGTATTTATCTTCTATCTCTTTTTTCTGCTTTTCGTAATTCTCGTCAATATCTAATTTAATTTTATTTAATCTTTTTAATTCCTCAGCTTGTTTTTCAGTTAATTTATCTAGACCTTCCAACTCTTTAATTCTACTTTCATCGACTACTTTTAATCTTTTTTCACGCAATAATCTTAAATCATCTAATTCTTTTTCTTCACCTTTTAATCTCTCAGCTCTTAATTCTTCGATTAAATTTAGTTCATCTTCCAATTGTTTTTTAGCTGCATCTTCCCGTTCCTTTCTTTTTCTTTCTCGTTCATCTGATGCAGCTTTTTCTGCTGCGGCCTGTTCGGCTCTTAGTGCTTTTTGTTTACCTAATAACTCAGTTTGTTTATTTAAACTCTGTTCTTCTAAGTTGGCAATTCTAATTCTTTGTTGTGCAATTTCATCTAAGGTCTCTGCATCACTATCACTTTGTTCTGCTAACGCTTCAAGCGCTTTTAATCTTTCATTCTCTAACCTTAATTCTTTTTCTAACAACGCTGTCTCAGCTGCACCAGCTTCCTCTAACGCAGCCTGTCTTTCTTCAATACTAAGTGTTGTATCATCTATCTTTTTCTTATTCTCAGCTAACAATGCATTCTGTTCCGCTCTTTCTACATCTAATTCTCTTAATGCATCAGTATTTTTTTGAAGTACTGAAGTTAGTCTAGCGGCTTCCTGAGCTTCAGCTGCAATTTCTGCACCTATACCACTTACACTAGCTTTAGCGTCCTCGAATGCACCAGCAAAATCACCACTAAAAAACTTAGCTATAGCCCCTGCAAATTTTAATACTCTGTCACGGACTACATCTACTGCTGCACTAATACCAGCCAATACCTGGTCGAACTTTTCAGCCCCTTCCTTAGTTGATGTAAACGCTTTGAATAATGCAGTTAACGCACCTACAATAAGTGTAATTACTAATACTACTGGGTTAGCCAATAAAGCTTTAAATGCAGTTCCTAACCCTTTAACTGACTTAGTTACGGCTCCAACCGCACCTGGTGCATCACTTAATGTATCGGTAAAGCTTTGTTGTCCTTTTTCTGCATCATCTAATTCAGATTTTACACCTTTAATTTGTTCCTGTAAATCTTCAAATGCATCACTTCCTATTTCAGTTTCTTGTAACTCTTTTTGTAGTTCATTTAATTTGTTATTTAAACTACCTATAGTTTTTGTACTTTCATCGACTTCTTTATTTAATTCATCAGTAGATTTAGATAAATCTTTTGT
>Ga0208767_1003182_pt1 | contig 12048 bp, 16 predicted proteins | sample VirMetDEL_Mar_21_FD_184514 | JGI IMG/M metagenome (GOLD analysis project Ga0208767, IMG submission 184514) | Aqueous microbial communities from the Delaware River and Bay under freshwater to marine salinity gradient to study organic matter... | ecosystem: Environmental > Aquatic > Marine >... | reverse complement strand
AGATTATACTGCTGATTACTAAGAATAAAAAAGTAGCAAAAAACTATATTAAACTTTTTTTGAGGAAAGATAATGGATAATATTAAATTACCTATAGCTTTAGTGTTAGCCATGGCCGTACAGCTTGCAGGTGGCGTTTGGTGGGTTAGTCAACAGGCGGCTACCATTTCAAACCTTGAAGAAACAGTAAATCAACTTGGGTCCAAGATGGCTATCGAAGATAACGTTAATCTTAGGCGTGACGTATTAGATAATTCTATGGAAATAGACTATGTATGGGGTGATATAGAAGAGTTATGGGATGAGTTAGATGCTTTAACCCGTACTATTTCTAGGATCACTGAACTACAGCAGCGTGTAGCTGTTATAGAGAATGAGCTAAAGTACATAAACCGTGACCATACAGATCTTATGGTTGATTAGTGAAGAGGAAAGAGGATGGCAGCAAAACCGAATAAAGGAAAAGCAAAAGTTAAAGTAACTGCTTCAGGTAAAAGAGTTAGTTATGGACAAGCAGGTAAAGCTAAAGATGGTAGCGCTAGAGTACAACCTAGCAGTAAAAAGGGGGATGCTTACTGTGCCAGATCTGCTGGACAGAAAAAGAGATCACCTAAAGCAGCCAAGGACCCTAATAGCCCCCTTAATCTGAGTCGTAAGAGATGGAAGTGTTCAGGAACTAAATCTAAGAGGTAACAGTATGGCTACAACTAAAACAAAGAAAGATGCTTGTTATAAGAAAGTAGCCAAGGCTATGCCCAAAAACTCTGCTTACCGATCAGGACATATGGCTAAATGCCGTAAGGTTGGAGCTAAAAATTACGGTAAGAGTAAGAGGAAATGATATGGCAGTACGTAAAACGGCTAAGGGCGCTAAGCTTAAACAATGGTTTAAAGAAGATTGGCGTGATGTTAAGACAGGTAGGCCGTGCGGCAGGTCTGGTAAAGATGATAAAAGAAAAAGCTATCCTGCTTGCAGACCTAAAGCGGTAGCATCAAAAGCAACTAAATCTGATGCAGCTAAGAAAACAAGTTCTAAACCAATTAAATGGTCAGTAACCCCCTCTGGAAAGAAAAGGAAAAAGTAATGGCGTATGCAAAAAAGAAAGTAGTTAAGAAAGCATTTAAACCCTGTGCTGGTTGTAAATCAAAAGCAGCCTGTACCAAGATGGGTAAATGTTTAACTAAGAAATAGTCTGGCACTAACTAAAAGTGCTACGCCAATCTCGTTACGTTGTTTATGCAGATGGAATTTCGCTACCTTAAGCTTAACACCGGGCAGGCGTCAGAGCTCGAGGTACTGGGTATAAACCATGCCCCGGGTTTCTTATTAGGAAACACTATGGATAACAAGAAGAAAGAAGCTAGGGCACAGTTGGAAGCCCTAAGAGAGTTAAAGAGAAGAAAAAATTTAAAAGAGTACTCTGATAACTTTGAAAAGTTTTCCTCAGATCAAATTAGAATTATTACTAAAGATGCTACTAAAGGTTTTGTTCCGTTTGAGTTTAATGAAGCTCAAACCATTATTAATGAAGCTTTAGAAAAACAAAGAAAAGAAACAGGTAAAGTACGAGCTATTATTCTTAAGGCTCGTCAACAAGGTATCTCTACTTTTTGTGCAGGGAGAGTGTTTTGGAAGACTTACTTTCAACAACACACCAGGTCTGTTGTGATGGCGCATGATAGTGCTACCTCAGATTCTCTCTTTTCAATGAGTAAAAACTTAATTAAGAATATGGAAAAGGGTTTACAACCCAAGTTAGAAAAGACTAACGCCAAAGAAATTGCAATTCAAACACCAGCTTACACAGACAAAGATGCAGTAGGGTCTTATCGACTCTATACTGCTGGGTCTCCTGAAGCTGGTCGTGGTACAACCCCCACTATATTACATGCATCCGAGGTTGCCTTTTGGCAGCATGATGCTAAGATTCTTGCGGGGCTATTTCAAGGTATATCTCAGGCCGATGGTACAGAAGTAATTATTGAGTCCACAGCTAATGGTGCTTCAGGCGAATTCTATCGTCTGTATCAGGCAGCAGCAGCAGGGGAATCTGATTACATCGCTATATTTATTCCGTGGTTTAAAACTGTAGAATATCAAAGAGAAGTGCCAGAAGAGTTTGAATTAACTTTTGAAGAAAAAGATTACAAAGAAAAATATGAACTAACAGATGAACAAATTTACTGGAGACGGTTAAAAATCGTTGAAGGTGGAGTAGACAAGTTTAGACAAGAGTATCCTGCTAACGCAGAGGAAGCCTTTCTTGTATCTGGTTCTTCTGTGTTTAACCCAGAAAAGATTAACTCTTTCCTACCAGTACAACCAATTGCTCTCAGACTATATAATGAAGACTTAGGTTCTTTTGATGACAGCCCACGGGGTAACCTTGAGATATGGATACCCCCGGACTGGAAAGATAACTATATTATCGGAGCAGATGTTGCTCTTGGAGTTAAACAAGATTACAGTACAGCTATTGTGTTAAACACACAGGGGCACATTTGTGCTATGTATAGAGATAACACAGTAGATCCTACACTCTATGGTGAACATTTGTTTTATCTTGGTAGGTACTTTAATAATGCTTTGTTGGCAGTAGAATCAAACAGTATGGGTGTTGCAACCCTGCAAAGACTCAAACAAATGAATTACATTAACATGTATTATGAAACTAAAGCTGCAAAGTTAAGCTCTGAAGAAGGACAAACCCCTGGGTTTAGAATGACACATGGTAGTAAACCTAGAGTAATCGGACAGTTAAAAAATGCGGTTGAGGAAGAAGATATTTGGATTCCCTCTAAGACTATACTATCTGAAATGAAAACTTATATATCTACCCCTTCTGGTAAAACAGAAGCTATTCAGGGTAGGAACGATGATACTGTTATGGCCCTTGCTATTGCTTGGGAAGCGTATAGAACTAACATCGATAAGTTATCAAATCAAAAAGTAGATTGGAGACAAAAGAATTTTGTTAATCGTAATAATGAGGAATGGATTTAATGGCCAAAACAAGTAAACAAATAGAAGAGATCAGACAGCGCATGATGCAAGATCCTCGTCAGGCTAACTTTGCTGAAAGCATGATTGACCCCAATACAAAAGAAGGTCAGGAAAAAATTAAAAAGTTTCAGGCGGCAGGGGTTAAAGCTGCTGCAGAAGCACGAAGACAAAAAAGAGAAAGAGATGCACGTATTGCTGCCAAGGCTGCTGAAATGGCAGAAACCTTGGAGGCAATTAATTCTGTAGCTCAAGATCCCCTTGATATAATGAAATTGTTAATGCATGAAGCAATGGAAGAGGGTGATAGAGAAGAAGCATTTAAGATTGCTAAAGAGCTGGGTGAGTATAAAGCACCTAAGAAAACTAGAGTTGAATCTGTTAATACAGACAGAGCTAGTGCTGATCTTAGTGTAGAAGAGCTAGAAGAGTTAGCACAACTTAAAAGAGACTTGGAGGGTAACTAATGGCTATTTACAAACCATCGAAAGGTGTAAAACAAAAGAATGGTAAAGTTTGGGATCCTACTCTTAAGTCAAAAAACTCTGCTACCTATGCTAGAGCTAACGAAGTAGAAATTAAAGAACCAGAGCTTGCTCGTGCTCACCGTGAAGAATGGCGGAAAGAGGGTAAAGACGGGCTGCACAGCTGAACCTCATGCTGTCCTTGGGTCCTGGGGTACCCGTGGTTCAAAAACCCCAAATAATTCTATACCCATGTGGGTTTGATTGATAGGAGGCCTATATGGGCGATTATATGACAGGTTACCGAGAGAAGGTAACTGATGAACAGCTGATAAGTTTGGTTTCCACAGGAGTAGCTAATTCAGTTGGTGACTTCTTAAACTCTTCTGAACTATCAAATGATAGACTACAGTCCACTTATGAATACGCAGGGCTTCCTGCTGGCCACCTCAAACCTAATGGTGTGTCTAAAATTGTATCTTCAGATACCACAGAAACTATTGAGGCGTACCTTGCAATTATTTCAGAACTTATGTTTAACAATAACAGGCTGGCAAAATTTAAGTCCTGGTCAGCTTCACCAGCCGCTATCGCTGCAGCTAACGATGCTTCTGACCTGGTAAACTACACTATCTTTAAAAAGAATAACGGGTGGGAGCTACTCAATACGTGGGTTAAGTCTGCCTTGTTGTGGAAGAACTCTGTTATCCGTTGGGACTTTGTAGAAGATATATCTACTAAATTCGAAGAGTACGACTCCCTTACTGAGGAAGCACTAGACCTTAAACTGGCAGACAAAGACGTTGAAGTAGTAGGTGAATTAAATTTTAATCCTATGACTAATACTTACGAGGATGTAAGACTAAAAATATCTTATGATATGTCTCGTGTTAAGATTGAGAATGTACCACCAGAAAACTTTTTGATTTCAAGAGATGCAAGCAGCATTGAGACTGCAGCATTTGTAGGCATTCAAGTAGAGATGTCACGCTCAGATATCCGTAAGATGTATCCTGATATTGCAGAAGGACTTGAAGACTGGTCGGTATTACCCACTACTTCGGAAGATCATACTGTATATTCTCATGACGTAGCAGTACGTAAACGGGTTACAGGACAATCTTACTGGCAAGGAATGACAGATGCCGATGATGCTCTTGAAGCTAATCGTAACGTAGCAGTAACAGAATGCTGGATGGAAGTAGACCGTGATGGTGATGGTATTGCAGAATTAAAACACTTCATTGTGGCCGGAGATATTATCCTGCACGAAGAAGACTGTAACTATGTTCCTCTTGCTTCTCTCAGCCCATTTGAAATTCCATACGAATTCTTTGGTTTGTCTGTAGCAGATATGACACGTTCAACCACCCTTACTTCCACTGCAATCCTGCGTGGTTTTGTTGAAAATACTTATCTTACTAACTATTCTCCTAAGCTGGCAGATCCTAACGTAGTAGACTTTTCTGCACTGCAAAATCTAAGACCCAAGCAGATCATTCCTACAAACGGAAATCCGCAGGGAGCAGTATCTGATCTACCCCCAAGCCCTATTAGTGCTGGTACAGTTCCTTTGTTACAACACTTACAAGTTCACAAAGAACAAGCAACAGGTATGTCTAAAGCTGCACAAGGACTTAATGACGAGCTATATGTTTCAGGTAACAGTGAAATGAAGCTAAGCCAAGTAATGAATGCAAGTCAAAAGCGCATTCAACATATTGCCCGTAAGTTTGCAGAAGGCGGGTTTAAAAGACTATGTGAGGGTGTATTTAAAACTATACGTGATAACATGGATGAAATTACCATCATGTCTGATCGCAGAGGAGAAATCCTTGATGTAGATTTAAAGAACCTTCCAGAGTGTATTGAGCTTGAAGTAGATGTTAACTTGGGTGAGAACTCTAATGCTAACAAAAGAGACAAGTTAATGCTGGTTGCTTCTCAATTAGTTCCTATGCTTAAGGAAGCAGGAGCAGGAAGTATGATTAAACCAGATGCCATTGCAACTATTGCTTTTGACTTACTTAATACTCTAGACTTGAGACCGGAAAACTATTTGCGAGATCATACTACAGAAGAGTTTATTAAAGAAGCAGAGCAATTACAGAAAACCGCAGCCGAACAAGAGGCTAAGATTAAAGAGATTAATAACCGTGTTGAAGAATCTAAAGCTAAACAAGCAGAAGCTAACTCTGTTTACACTAAAGTTCAAGCAGATAATTCGCTTCAAGATAACATTAGGCAAACAGCTATTGCGCTTGATCGTCACAGTCAAGAATGGGCTCGCCTTAAAACTGCCGCTATTAAAGCGGAAGTTCCTCCTGAGCATTTACCAACTCCGGGAGATATGGACGAAATCATGATGAAAGCTGCTGAGATAGTTAAATCTATTGAGGCTGCCCCATCAGGTAACGATAACCAATCACTAGATGAAATGGTTAGGAAAATGGGAATTGATCCTGCTCAAGCAGCTCAAATCCTACAACAAGCTATCGGAGGAGGTGGGCAATAGCCCCCTCTTCTACCGCACCTCTACCCGAAAGGATGATGTGCTTATAAGGTAAATTATGGAAAAGTACAGAGAATCAGGTGAGAAGAGGATGACTAAGAAGGTGCATCCTGATCGTTTATCACAAATTGCACTACAAGAAGCAGAGTTTGCTGCACACACTCGTAATAGCTTCTTTGATTCAGCCTACGGAGATATCCTAGTGGATTTCTTTATTGAGTGGCTGAAGACAGAACCTCACGAAAGTAAAAGTCGAGAGCACTTATATGCTTGTTCTATGGCGCTTGGAAGCGTTAAAGAAAAGTTAATTAGTATCGAAACTAAAGGGCGTAATATTCCTATTATGGAAACGTTAGGTGAGGACAAAAACAATGATTAGAAGCAGTAGAGAATCAATAGATAAAGTAGTGAGTAACATTGAATCTTCAATTGACTACTTTATTAACCAACATATCGCAGACATTAATGGTTCGGCTCGTATTAGAAACGACGCCAACATTGTACGGGGCCTGGTCGAATATCGAGCTGCCTTGCTTAGTCTGCAAGAAGAGTATACTCCTAAAAAGAAAAGAGGTAATCCCAACTTTGGGAAAGATAACCCTTATCTTAACAAAACGGAGGACAATGAATAATGGCTGAAGAAAATAATTCTACCCAAATGGATGACGTATTAGATAACAGCAGTTCTGAAGATCAGATGCTTGCCGACATTCTTAATAGATCGGAAATACTCCAGGAAGCTGGTGTAGTTCCTTTCCCCGAAGAATCTCAACCCGAGCCTGAATTGATGGACTCAGAAGAAACAGGAACAGATGAAGACCTTGAAGACCCTGTAGATTCTGCCGAATATGAAGATGATGTTGAATCAGATGATGAAGAAGAGGAAGACAGTGAAAAGGAAAACGGAGATGCTGAGGCTACCGAAGTTGAAACTTATGCACTGGATGACTTGGAAGACATTATGGTTACCCATAAAATTGATGGAGAAGAAGTTACTTTGCCTCTATCAGATTGGATTGCTGGTTCTGCTACCAAACAACATCTCAGCAAACAAGGTCGTGAAATTGGGGAGGCTCGTAAAGCTTTAGAGCAAGAGCGAACCCAAAAACTAGGTGAAATAGAAAACTTAGCAACAATTGTAGCTAACGAAGTTTACACTGAAGAAATGAATCATCAGAAAAAGTACCATGATATCTCTCAAAAGCTGGCAACAGCACAAAGAGAAGGGGATACTTATGAGATTGGTGAGCTACTTCAAGAACAAACTAAGGCTCAAACTGAATATTGGAATGCCCGTAACAAGAGAGAAACACTCGCAACTCAGGTACAACAACAGCGGCAGCAACTACAACAACAGCAATTTCAAGAATCAGTTAAACACTTTAATGATACTATCACTAACATTATTCCTGACTGGGACGAGACTATTCAACAATCTGTGCGTGAATTCGCATTGGAAGAAGGCTTGCCCGAAGAATTAATTAATGTGGTATCAGATCCTCAAGTAGTAAAATTTGTGGATGAGTTTAGACGATTAAAGAAAGGTATTGAAAGTGGCGCTAAAAAGCGTGCTAAATTACCTGCCAAGAAAATGCCTGCTAAGAAAGCTCCTTCACCAACTAAACGTAAACAAAACAAGGAAGCAACAGTTAAGGCTCGTGCATTCAAAGAGAATGCTTCTCCCGAGGATCAAATCGAGTTTTTGAAAAAGTTTGCTCCCACACGATAAGCCAATATTCGGCTAATATATAGGTATAAATAAAATGGCAACAGGACGTTATGGCACCTCAGGTGCATCAACACAAGCGGCTAACGCAGTAGGCAACCGCTTTCCTTCCGGCGCATCAAGCGCAGCAGTCTCCGAAAAAGAGGATCTGGCAAACTTTATCTCGATGATTACTCGTGATGAAACACCTTTCATGTCTTCTATCGGCAAAACAAAAGCTACTGGTATTTACCACGAGTGGCAAACAGATGAGCTCAAAGCTCCAGGTAACTCTCGTGTTGCACAAGGTGCTGACTTCGATGCAGTTACTCCCGATGGCCGCACTACTACTGGTGGTGATCACGGTGCTGGCGGCGGTGTAGTCCTTGCAGACGCTGATCGTAACCGTTCACGTCTTGGTAACTATACACAGATCAACGCTAAAACAGTTGCAGTCTCCGGCACTAAACGTGCAGTAGACCAAGCTGGCGTTGCAGATGAGTATGCTTATCAGTTGAAAAAGCGTGGCACAGAAATGCGCCGTGACGTTGAAGCTGACTTGATTCACTCGCTAAACGTATCTACTCCAGGTTCCGCATCCACTGCAGGTACAATGGCTGGCGTATTCTCTTGGGCTTCCAACGTTGTTAACGTTGCCTCCACAGATGCGGTTAACACAGCTGCTCGTATTTCTAACGCAGGTGTTACTGCTGCAGAAGCAGGTATTGGTTCCAACAACTTTTCAACAGAATCCACAACCTCAAACGTAGGTGAACTTGAGTTGTCTCATATTGATGAGATCATGCAAACAATCTACGAAGCTGGTGGTAAAGCTACTCGTGTAATGCTCTCACCAAAGAACCGCCGTACATTTTCTGCAAAAGCAAATGCTACAGGTTCTAACGTACGCCGCAACATCGATGAGTCTGGTAAACTGCGTCAAGCAGTAGACATCTATATGTCTGACTTTGGTGACGTTATGGTTGAACCAAACTACATCATGGGCCTTGCTGCAACAGCAACAGGCACAGGTGGTACTTCTGCTGATGCAGTATCTATTCAAGATGCTTTTGCATTGGTATACGATCCAATGTGGTTCAAAATGGCTACTCTTCGTCCAATGCAGGAAGTTGACGTAGGTCAAAACGGTGACTCCACCGTAGGTATGTTCGTTGAAGAAACTACTCTTGAATGTTCTAACCCTAACGCTTGGGGTGTAATCGCTAACATCGGCGCTTAAACTTAGGAAAGGGGGCACCTTCGGGTGTCCTCTTTTACTATAGGAGTAATCAATGCAAGTTAAAATTACAGCTAACGCCAATGCCCTGGTGCTTGGTACTGATACCCTTATTGCTGCAAACAATGAGCTTTATTCTAAACTAGAAACATGTCATGTAGAAGTAAATCCCTCTACAGGAAAAATTGTTAAAGTACACTTAGATCGTCCAGGAAATAATCACTATGACGTATTAATTGGTACTACTGCAGGGACAGTACATAGAGTACAAGTGGGAGAAATTACAACAAGCGGAGGCTTTTGTACATATTTAGACTCTCTATAAATTAAGGAAACAGCATGGCAAAATGGACACACTCCTCAGTAACAGGAGACCTTACAGGTCAATTGATTACTGATACTAATGGTGAAAATATTTGGAAAGTTGAAGGCAACATTTCAGACACCATTGAAGAAGTTAAAAAAGAAAGAGAAGCAGGACGGAATAGGAAGTCACACTATCAAAAAATGTGTTCTATTCCTAACGTAATCGTATTAGAGCTTAATACAAAATATAACCTGGATATACTAGATCCAGAGTTTATGCATGATCCTGCTAAGAAAAAGAGATTGGTTTATTTGTTGAAAACAGAATATCCAGACTTACTAGTAATGACATAGAGGTTTATTATGGCTACATACGTAGAATTTGTAGGATCTGGTGATTTCACTGGTGATAACGCAGGAATGATTAGGGACTGGGCTAACAGAGATGTTTCAGTTCTTTCTAACTCAGTGGTAACCCGGTGTTTCGAGTATGGAGCCGATAAAGCTTACAGGACACTACGTGTACCTCCATTAGAAATTACTAGACTATATGATGTAAACGGAACACAGGAAGAAATAGATGCCGCAGGTTCTCTAGATACTCCAGACTTGGGACCAAGTGCTTTTCTTGGTGGTGGTTCGGTTTTATCTATCAGGGCACCTGTAGATCTTATAGAAATTATATACATTAGAAATGCAGATACAACTACAAAAAACCCAGGTATTGTATACAACGAAAAAGTAGATGTAAGAACATTTAACGATGGTTTTGGTCGTACCAAAGATTTTTACTTTTATACCAGAGTAGGCAATGAACTAAAACTTCATGGCAACTTTAAACGTGGAGATACAGTAGAAATTCATTACTACCGAAGACTACCTGCTCTTAACGCTACTTACTCTGGTACTTATAATAACTGGAAGTCAGGTCTGGGTACTTTAGATATCGGCGGGGTAGCAACAACTTACTCCGCAGCAGTAGATAAAACAGAAGCTTCCTTTGATACCAGGCTTGCAGAAGATGCTAATTACTGGGTAGGAAGTGAAGCAAGTCATTGGCTTAGAGATGAGAATGAAAGAATAATTTTATTTGGCGCACTACTTGAAGTATTTATATACTTGAATGACAATGAAGAAATACAAAAATATCAGGCTTTGTTTGACAAAGAATTAAAAGAATTAAATCAAGAAGAAATTACCCGTAAAACAAAGGGCGGTAATTTAGCAATGTCATTTGCTCACGACAACTTACTCTAGGAGGACAACATGGGATTTAGAGACCAGAACAACAAAGTCGCCCCCATTGATGATGGTGGTAATTTTGATACTGATACCAATGTAAACTCTGTTACTTCTACCAGTGAAGCTGCTGCAAATGCTTTGCTTGCTGCAAACCATGCGGAAGACGCTCTTGCTGCTAAAATAGCGGCAGAGTTAGCAGAAACAAATGCTGAAACAGCTGAAACAAATGCTGAAACAGCTGAAACAAATGCAAGTACAAGCGCAACTAATGCCGCTACATCAGAAACAAATGCTTCTACTTCGGAAACAAATGCGGCTGCAAGTGCTTCTGCCGCTGCTTCTTCGGCAGCAGATGCTCAGTCTTCTGAGGATGACGCTGAAGTATCAGAAACAAATGCAGCTAACTCTGCGGCTGCTGCCCTTGTTAGTGAAAATAATGCAAGCACTTCGGAAACTAACGCAGCCGCAAGCGCAGTAACTGCAGCTACTCAAGCAGGAATTTCAACAACCAAAGCAGGGGAAGCTTCTGTAAGTGCAGCTGCTGCTCTTGTTAGTGAAAATAATGCAAGTACTTCGGAGACTAATGCGGCAGCAAGTGAAACTAATGCAGCTACATCCGAATCCAATGCGGCGGCAAGTGCTGTATCTGCGGAAACTGCAAAGACAAACGCAGAAACTGCGGAAACAAACGCAGCCACCTCTGAAACTAACGCAGCCGCAAGTGCTGTTACTGCCACCACACAAGCAGGTATTGCAACCACCAAAGCAGGAGAAGCATCAACAAGCGCAACCAATGCGGAAGCATCTAAAGTCGCTGCTGCTGCATCTCAGGTTGCTGCAAGTAATTCTCAAATTGCTGCAGCCACAAGTGCATCTTCAGCTGCTGCTGTATTTGATCAGTTTGATGATACCTACTTGGGCAGTAAAGCTTCTGAACCAACCGTAGATAATGATGGTAACGCTCTTGTAGTCGGTGCTCTCTTTTATAACTCCTCAACACAAGGTATGTTTATTTGGACAGGCACTGAATGGGTTGCTGCTTCTGCAGCAGGAGGAGCTTCTCTTAACAACTTTAGTTACACTGCTACTGCAGGCCAAACTACCTTTACTGGTTCAGATGAGAACACTAATAACCTTTCGTACACGGTAGATAACATTATTGTTACTTTAAACGGTGTTGTACTGGAAGGCGGTGGAACAGATTATACTGCCACTGATGGTAGTTCAATTGTACTAACTTCTGGCGCAGCTCTCAGTGATGAAGTCAACATTGTTGCATTCAAAACATTTACTACTGCAGATATGGTATCTTCCGCTAATGGCGGTGCATTTCAAGGCAACGTGGATTTTAATGCAGGCATAGATGTAACCGGAAATATTACAGTTACAGGTACTGTTGATGGTGTTGATGTTGCAGCCTTTAAAGCTTCCTATGACTCTTTAGACTTAGACGGTGATTACGTAAATTCTACTGGCGATACCATGACTGGTGATCTTGCGTTATCTGGCGCTGACGTAACCTTTGGCGACAGCGACAAAGCCATCTTCGGCGCAGGGTCTGACCTACAGATTTACCATGAT
>Ga0208767_1003181_pt1 | contig 12049 bp, 9 predicted proteins | sample VirMetDEL_Mar_21_FD_184514 | JGI IMG/M metagenome (GOLD analysis project Ga0208767, IMG submission 184514) | Aqueous microbial communities from the Delaware River and Bay under freshwater to marine salinity gradient to study organic matter... | ecosystem: Environmental > Aquatic > Marine >... | reverse complement strand
TCAGCTGTGGATTGAGCGTAACCGCAGAAGAGAAGGACCGCCTGTTGTCTACACCGTAATGTCAGGCAAAACTGCCAGACCGTTTACCGATCCAAAAGCAATCTTGCGCTGGATCAAATGGCCGAAAGGTACGCCAACTGGTGACGCATTACGCGAATGGCTTGCCTCGTTTGAGCAGAAAGCTCAGACTTCCGCGCCAGAACTTGATATGGCAAAAATCAAGGCGGAAGGCTTCGGACCTGAAGCTCATGACGACGATCCAACCGCCAACACCAAGATGGTGACCTGATTGTTCCTGTGCTATAAAAGGCATACCGTGCTCTAGGACATTTGGGCCTAGGGAGCCTTCGGGCTAAGGGATCGAGGAACTAGCCAGCCTCTGGTAACAAAACACGGTGCTCTTAGGAGTGGCTATCGCTAGACCTAGTTCCCAAGCTGTTAAATCAGCCTCTGTTCTGCTAGAGCGTCGGCACTTGAGAACCCCGTGTTTTCGTGGAAGTTGGCACGGGGTTTTCTTGTGTCAAGGCAGCTTGAAAGGCACAGCTGGACCAGTAGTTGTCGGCAGCTCTGGCATGACCTCATCAATCTGACCAGGCACCATGTCAGTGACCATCTTGGTCAATTCAAGCCTCAGCTCACTCATGTAGTGCTTGGTCATTGACGGAATGCGGCTGTAGAGCATTGCCGTTCCAGCAACCATGCCTGCTGACATCACAAAGGATGCGACGGACATCACGTTGAAAAGCTTCTGCATGGTAAATCCCAAGAAAAAACCCCTCCTGCTGTGTGAGACCAGGAAGGGCAGCTCTGCGTTTTTAAGTTAGCTCAGAAGCTGTACTTCATGCCAACCTTTGACCCAACAGACAGCTCATCGCCAGTCATGCCGCTCAGCTCTCCGTAAACAGAGGCTTTTTCGCTAACAGCAACAGAGCCGCCGAACTTGCCAGCAAACTCAACTTCGTTGTCAGCGCCGTTAGGCATGACCAGGGCAGGTCCTCCCTGGATAAAAAAGGAATACGCACCTGCAGAGGTTTCGTAGCCCACATCAAGGTTCAGCGTTCCACCCAGATAATCGTCGCCGTAAGAACCGCCGTTGAACTCAGGGTTCACATACACGTCTGCGAGAGCAGGAGATGCCAGCGCAGCTGCTGAAACGGCGACACCACTCGCAATCAGAGTTTTGATCATTTGGAAGAGGATTAACGTTTTCCCTGACCACGATACTTCTTTCGTCTATGTGACGGTTTTGAATGTGATCCATTCCCCTGTCTGGTTTTCTTGGGCCTACTAGGGATAAAAGTGTCCCCGTTAAGTGACTTCGCCATCAGCCACGAAACTGTTGGTACTTCTTGGCAAGACCCGTGTAAAGACCACGCATTGGATGATCAGGATCATCTCGACGGTCAAACACATAAAGTTCGTTCAACCATTTGACGCGGTTGTTCATCGCTTCCACGTCCTCCGCTCCAGGCTTGCAGGGAATCATTGGATCAGGTCTCTGCATTGTCAGGATCAGCAGTCCACACGTTATAGCTGCTGCCTTCAATGTATTCCTGCAATGCTTGCACTCTGCCAAAGTCCGCATGAGGTGACGTGTCACCAACGTCAGCAGTTGCTTCGATAGCAGTCACCATCGCAGCACACTCAGTCCTGATGGTGGAACGCCAAGTGCTCCAAGGCGAATCGTTGTAAGCAGTCTTGGCTGCAGCAAAGCTGCTGTTCTCGTCCTGCAGCTTGGGCCACAGATAATCAGACGGCTGCAACAAGGTGTAAGCAGTCTGCTTGGTCTTAGCGATCCAGTTGGCCTTCAGATCGGTGTAGGTCTTCGGAATCAGGTTGCCGTCAGAGTCATAACCCCAATACCACTTCTGATTCCAAGTAGGGCTGTCATCGACCCAAGTGATGCCAAGCTCTGAGCGATCCTGTGCGCTGCTCAAGCGAAGCCAATTCGCTGGGTACTGAACATTGTTGTGCTCCCAAGGCACATCAAGTGCCAGTGTCCGGCCATTCAGCGAATAGGGCATGAGTCTGGGGCGATAAGTCGATGTTACCGCGCACGGGCGGTTTTGAAGGGGTGGCTGGCGAAGCTGGCAAATACATAAGTAGCACCGCTTGCATTAAAGCGAGCGTTAGTATTTCTCAGCTTAAAACCATTAGACAAAATGTCAATAATTGGATTGGAAGTTGTTATCTCCGAGTTGCTGCTATTGGGCAACAAGATTTGATCTTGGGCGTTAAATGTTTCTCGTGCAGTATCAACAATCCACCAATCCTCTCCGCTTGCGGAGGATTGCTTCACGAGAAGAAACTGACTGCGGTGTCCGGTATACACAAACGGACCATCAGTTGAACCGTTGCCTTGATAACTGCCAAAGGAACTATATTGATCAATAGGTGTCCACGAATACATGACATAATTATCACCATTTGCGTTAACCCAGTTAGCAGTGCCCTCACCATTTACCTTGACAGTTGTATTCGTAGGGTTCCAAATGTTGTCATTAGTAAAATTGTTTCTTGCGGCGTTTCCATCAAGCTGAAGCATGTAATACTCAGCAGATCCATCTAGCGTTGTTCCAGTAGTCCCTACCGAAGTATGCAAAACAGCCCAGTTGTAAGAATTACTTCTGTTCTTAATAATTACAAGCGACGGGGCGGCATTCAGGCCATGCCCAACTGTTGAATTAATTGTCCCGTTTCCGGTATAAGTGGCGATTGAAAACCCAGCAGACGGATTGGCGCGGACATTAGAAGTGATGCTGCCGTCAGTGTTGCTGACCGTTGACGTTCCAGCGTCCCAGGTCCAGCCCACAAATGTTGTGCCGTTCTGGTTTACGTCAGCAGAACTTCCAAGATCAAAACCGTCTGAATTGAATGCAGTCAGATTTGTTGAAGCACTGTTTTCGACTTCGGTTGAATCAGAAAACAATCGCTTACCTGTTCCGCGAACTGTGTCAACAAGATGATTCTGCCGGGTAGTGCTTCTGCTTTTATTCCATACCAAATCAGGGCTAAAGTTTAAACCTGAAATTGTTTGCGATGTGCCGTTTCCGGTCCATAGTGCTACATCAAACGCCGTCGAACCATCGGCAATCGTTGGGTCCGGTAGATTTGTTGTGCAGAGACTTAAATAACCTGTTGGTGGCGTGTACGCAAATGGGCGTTGGCCGAAATTGATGATATATGTCGCTGTTGCCGAGTTGTCATAGTCAGTTACGCAAAACGCCCAGCCAACGTCAGTTCTCACGCTCGTAAACTGAGTGCCTTGTGCTACGCCGTTTTTGTAGCATTTAACGGTGCCGTTTTCAGCATCAAAAGCCCAGCCAAGAATATCGCCAACACCAAAAGTCGCTGTGTCGGTTCCTGCTGTTGCTGCGCCAGTAGCAGTATCTACATCACCATCGTAACCAACATAAACTTGAACGCCTCCTGCTTCTTTTGGAGTGTTTGAATTTCCTTGTTGGTAATCATTGTCAGTAGGAAGCATCCCAACCATCGTGTAGTTGCTACCACTTAGAGCACTTAATTGGAACTCCCAGTACCATTTCCCAGTTCCGGGTGGAGTGTAAAAATTAACAGTTTCAAGCGGATAGCCAGAACCGCCACTTGTAGTTGCTTGCAGATTGCCGTTGCTAAATGTTGAAGATGATTGACTCAGTGGGTTCCAAGTTGGATAGTTCCCGCCATTGTTGCCAGAACCTGCCGTGTAATTCGTCGGCGTGTCGATCAGGCTGTCAATATCCGCAGAACTGCCGTTGCCTCCCTCTACTGCAGTTGTAGAACTTTGGTGGCAACACAACAAGGTAACGTTTGAAGCTGTTGCGCCTTGGCTAGTTGTTGTCAGCGTGCTGGTTGGCACTGTATAAGACGAGCCGCTGTATAAAGCCTGCTTTGTGATGCGAGCATTTGAAATCTTACCATTAAAATTTTCAGACCCATATCCACCGGCAGCTACCATTTGAGTGATAGGCACGTCACTGCTATATGAGTCAGTGCCTACACGACTGCCGTGGTCATAGTAAGAAACAGTGCCAGCGCTTCTGTCGTACACAATCGCCGCGTGACGCCAAGTGCCAGAGCTGATAGAACCGCTTTGCTGCTCAGGAGTACCGTTGCCAAAGTAAAACTGCAAATTGCCGTTTGTGTGCCTACGAATTATTGTTTGTTCTGAACTGTACGAATCTTCTTTTGTAGAAAAAATTCGATTGTAACCGCTACCTGAAGTCATTTTATAAAAACATTCGACCGTAAGATCTCCCGTGACTGTGCCAGGCCCTGTAAATCTGATCTCGTCGTTACCGTCAAAATCAACGCTATAGCCGTTGCCACTGCCAAAGGGATTGTCGGTGCTGCTTGTTGGATCTCCAACGACGGTTGCAGTTGGAGGTGTAATACCCGTTGCACTTAAATTATTGACTGTGAACGTGTTCGAGGTGCCGCTGCTATCCGTTCCAAGCGCAGCGTTGCTGCTGTTGTCAGCGAACTTTAGGTAAAAACTGTTGTCTGTAACAGTTACGTCTGAATCAACCAAAAGTTTTCCATCAACAACAATGCCTGCCAACGCAGTCCAATCTGATCCGCTTGAATTAACAGTGATCGCAGTAATTGACGCCCCAAAAGTTGTGTAAGGGTTGCTTACAACTGTTGAAGCGATATTTGCATTATCGACTGGTGTTACCGCTACTGAGCCATTGCTACACGTAAAAGTAATGTTGCCTGAAGAGCCAGTATTGTGCCAAGTGTAAAGCTCAACAGTGCTAGAAGCAGTAAGAGTAATAGCAGCAGGAAGCGTCAAAGTTGCCGATCCAGGGTAATAGCCCCACAGCTTTCCTGTGCCAAAACTATCGCCGGGGACACCTACATTATTAAACGCTTTAGCTACTTCATAGCCACTGCCTGGTGTCGTTCCGCTGTATGTACCACTGCTCCAATCTTGACTTTGATTAACCAGAGGTCCATACGTTCCAGCGAACTCTTTGGGCTGCCAGACATTGTTGCTGTCGTATTCACCGAAGTCGGTCGGCGCAAGTGCTTGACCGTCAACAAAATGCACTTCGGCTAGGTAGCCGTCAAGATAGTCGTGGTTATTGCTTCCATCTGTGTAGTTGCCAATGCGATGCGTAGCGGCTTGATTTATTGCAAGGTCAGCATTCTGGCTAGGGTTATTAAGTGCAGAAAAATCAGTTATTTGACTTCCATTTACGTACACCTTGATCCTGTCATTAGCAGTAGCGTTCGTGGTATCTACAGCAACGACCACATGCTGCCATGCACTAAAATCACGGAAAACTGCGGAAGTTGTTCTCCATACAGTCGACCAACCAAGCACTCTTAAGGAACCACCACTTAAGTAATCAATGAAAAACGCTCCGCTGTCGCTTTGTGCGCTGTAGGAGTGAAATAATACTTGCCCTTTGTTTTTGCAGAGTTTTACCCAACCGCTCCAGGTCCACGTTTTGCGATTGCCTGCAGACGAAGGGGTGCGATTGAGATATGCAGAATCGCCTGACGAAAATCTAAGCGAACGGTCAACTTGGTACGCCGCAGCATCAGCAGCCGCCGCTCCAATGAACAGCGGACTTGCAGCTCCAGGAATACTCATGAGACGTTCAGCAGCGAAGTAACCGTGATACGGCTGGAACTTTCCACATAGTAGGCAAGAACATCAACTGCACTAGCCGTCGTGGTCAAAGTCGGTGCCGTTCCACCAGCAAACTTGTACGCCGAGTTATACGCCAGCGTCCTGCTTCCTGTGCCGTCTTGCGTGACCACGATCACACCAGATTGACCAGCAGTCACGTTGGTTGGAGCGCCTAACGTCCTGCTGCCTGCAAGCGTCACGGTGAAGTTATTGCCCAGTGACAAATCAACAGCAATCGTTGCTGCATCAGTCAAAGCAACCGGCGTTCCACGCTGTGCTTTCGTAAAGCTCTGAGCAACCGCAAGACCAGCAACAGTTGTCGTTGCATCAGGCAGCGTGACCGTTACATCAGCAGTCGGGTTACAAGTCAGCGTCAGCTCGTGATCATCAGCCGACGTACCCTCCATCACGATGTTGGCGTTAAACGTCGCAACACCCGCAAAGGTCGAAGTGCTGTCGAACGTTGCTACGCCCGTAACGTCTAGCGTTCCAGGGACATCGACGTTACTGGTGAACTCAACGTCGGTGCCGTTAGAAGCGGTCTGCAGCAGTTGACGGGCACTGCCGTTCGCAAGCTTGCTGACTGCAATCTCAGCAGATGCACTGATGTCTGCGTCCGCAATCGTTGCGTTCGCAATCATCGTGCTAGTAACCGTTCCAGTGTCGCCAGTGGTTACGACATTGCCGGAAATATCCGGGAAAGTGATTGTCCGATCAGCGGTCGGATTGCTGCATGTAATGGTCAATTCATTTGCATCATCTGCAGAGCCCTCAAACGCCAGTACAGCGTTCTGGCCCAGCAACACCGTCCCAGTAAACGTCGGGCTAGCGGCACCAATCTTTTCGGTGTCTAACTCTTGGATTGCAGACTGAACGTTAGTTGCTGCAACACCGCCAACCGGAACAACTGAAATGTTGGCAGCGGTCTGACCAGCAATAGCGTTGGAAACGTCAATCAGCTGGAACGTTGATCCCGTACCAAGCGAGATCAACATGTCCGGTGGGGCTAGTGCTTCTGCTGGCGCGTTACCTGAACCGGTGCCGCTCGTGTCTACAACGACGTAATAGTTGAGGTTGCCAGAAGCAGGTGCAGGCAGTGCCGCTCCATTCGTAAAGCCAGCAGCAGAGCCTGCAGTCGTGACACTGCTTAGCAGGTTGGTGCTTGCGTCATACGTTCCAGCGTTAATTAGGTTGCCGCTGATAACCGTGATCGGCAGGAACGATTGCCCGGTATAGATGTAAAGGTCTTCGTTCTTCTCATCGAAGAAGAACTGACCTTTGAAGTCACCATCGGGGAAAGTGACGATGTTGTCAGTAGCGCCAGCACCACCGAACTTGGTGACTGAAGAATCAGAAAGCTTTGCTGCAGTAATGGCATCTGAAGCGATGCGATCTGCTGGAATCGTCCCGCTTGTAAGCTTTGAAGCCGCTAAATCAGGGATGTCAGAAGCAGCAAGCGTTGCGCCAGTGGTCACATGACCCTGAGCGTCAATCGTCACCTTCGTGAAGGTGCCCGTTGAAACAGTGTTGCTGTGATTCAGGTTGCCGCTGCTATCAACAGCCAAGCCCGTTCCAGGAATAACAGCACCCTTTGCAGAACTGGTTGCAGCAGGTAGATCGCTAGCCGTGATGGCACGGCCACCTGTAATCAGACCCTTCGCGCTATAGGTGACGATATGGTGCGTTGAGCTGGCCGTAACGTCGTTATCGACCTCAATGGTGTTGGAGTCCATGCGGAGTCCTTCACCGTTGACGATCACACCGCCTTTAGCGCTGCTCGTCGCAACCGGAATATCACTGCCATCAATCGTCCTATAAGTTGCCGTACCACCAGCACTGGTCGGACCAGCAAGAAACTGGTTAGCAGCAGACGTGTCGTTGATGACTGCTGCAATCGTGGCAGCGCCACTGGTTGTGGTGACTGTGATGTCAACAATGCCGACCGTGCTGCCAGCAACGCTGTTGATCGAACCAGCAGCCTTCAGACTCAGCCAGGCAGACCCGTTCCAGCAATACAGGGTGTTGTCATCAGTATCAACAGCAAGCTGACCCGTAAACGCTCCAGATCCCGGCAGCGTTGTGACCAGATCAACGGTTGATTCGTTGGCAAGCTTTGCAGCTGTAATCGCGTCGTCAGCGACCTTTGCCGTTGTGATTGCAGAATCGGCAATGTCTGCTGTGGCGATGCCACCTGCAGCAAACAGAATCTTCGCGCCAGGTATCGTGTCGTCACTGATCAACGTGACGCCGTTGGCGACTAAATCACCGACCGTCAGTTTTTTGGTTTCACTGGCGCTGGTGTCTACAACAGCAACCAAGTCGCCGGTGGCAAGAGCGGAGCCAGTGAGCGCATTAAGCTCACTAATCTTTTTGTCAGCCATTGGCGGGGGCTCCTAGGTCACTCGTCACTGTCTAGATCTAGGCTAGCAGTGTCGTCTTGATCAAGTACGACCTCATCTCCGCCTTCTGTAAGCGTAGTGTCGGCAGTTTCAAGGTCCATACGCAGCTGAATTTCGCCAGTCGTGATGAAGTCAGCAGTAATTTGTACCGTGTTATCTGGAGCAAACTGAACAGCAGCTGCAGTTATAATCCCGTTCACTTGATACCAAATTTCGTCATTTGATCGCGCAGTGACACCGCTTGGGTTGTAATCTTTGACCTTAAGATAAAATCGCCCCTCAAAATTACTGCCAACTTGCGTTCTAAGCGCAAGCTCCATCATGTAGTTGGGAAGCTCATTAGTCGTGTCTCCGGTGTATTCCCAGAACGCGCTAATTCTTCCCGATCCAGAAATCAACGTGTTGACTCTCTGCCTAAACTCGTCTGAAAGCGTAGTTGTATCAACCGTTTCTCTCTCAGTATTGATCTCAAAACTGTTGACCTGAGCAACGACTCGATAGCTTGCGTTCTCAACTTTTACTTCAATCGGTATGTCATTGCCAGGTGCAGCAAGCGTTGTAGCGTTTGACGAGCCACCGCCAACCGCATTGGCATAAGAGTCATAAAGCCTGATGCCGTCTAGCTCGTCAACGTAAATAAACTTTTTTACGCTTGAATCTGTGTAGCTGTCAATAAAATCAAGGGCGCTATCGTCAGTGCTTGTAATTTCAATTTGATCACCGGTCAATAACTGCCCGTGTTCAAAGTCGAAGCTAAATCGCTTGGCAGTCGTGTTTACGTCGTCAGGCTTGATTGTTGAAGACAACGTGCCACCGTTGAACTTACGCTGCAGCTCAACCTTGCCATGCGTTCCAAGATATACCGTCATGAGATCGTTACGGTAGCCAGTGCTCCGGTGCCCTGGAACGCAATCTCAGCACGAACAATGTCACCAGTTGCCGCTCCAATCGAGGCGCTGGTGATATAAGCAGTCAGCTTGATGTCGTTGTTGTCCGTTCCATCAATCCAACGGAAGGTCAGCTCAACTGTGTCACTGCTGCTAACACCGTCAGTGCCGGTCTTATACAACTTGTTGAGAATGTCGGTGGTATTAAATGTGCCGTCGTCTTCCTTGTAATACAACAACGTTGCACTGCCGCTATAGCCAGCAACACCCGGTGAGTAGCTGCGGATATGTTCGTTCAGCGTTGTCGTTTCAAGCGTTTCTAGGTTCGACGACAGCTGAAAATTAACGACCTTGGCAAGGGTCGTTCCACCGAGCTGCATAACGCCATCTCTACCGGTGTAGACCTTTGCCATCAGATCACGCCAATCAGATTCACTGTAACAGTGCTAACCCCAGGCCGCACCTGGGCTATCTGCGGTGGGCCTTCATACCGATACTTAGCCTGCGTGCCAGAAGTTGAGGCTGTTGCAGTAGCTGCAGGCGTATTCGCCTGACCGCCCATTCCAGAGTGGACAGAGCAGTAGTAATACAGCGTTGGAGCGTCAGTAGCCACCTTGATTCGCGTGTAAGCCCCAGCAGACCCGGGCGTTCCAAACGTCGTTACCCCTGTTGTGTATTCCGTTCCACTGTTATGAGTGCCGTTGCTAGTGGTCGAAAAACGTAGCGGGTGGCCAGAGTTTGACGAATCAGATTGATCAAACAAATAAACTGTGCCTTCTGTTAGCTCCAAGGTCTCAGCGCTGGTGTCACCACCGTTGAACCGATACTTGTTGCCGCTGTCGTCCACAACAGTGACCGTGTAAGTCACAGTTGCAACTTCTGTGGTTTCTGGCCTCAACGCATCAGTGTTGGATGACCAGCCAGCAAGGGCGTTGTCGGGTAGGTCAAACGTGCTGAACGTACCCTGCACCTCGTCATAGTGATCTAAAAACTGCTCAGCGTTTGCATCGCCAACGTTGGCGTAAGACAAACTTAGCTTTACGTCTGTTCTTTCACTGCCGTACAAAATCCGGTGCTCCTTACCGTTTTGCGCCTTAAAGGTTTTAACGGAATAGCTGCCAGGGTCGTAGGTGCGACCAGTGGGCTGCAGAGTAGGAAAGGCCATCAGGAACGAACCGTGATAACAGAATCGCCTGCGATCAGCTTCGCAAGCTCGCTTACGCCATCATCATCGCAAGGATGCTCTGAGGCAACGATGTCCACCGTTCCCTCTTGGGAAAAGGTCAGTTGTTCCACGACGTAGACGTTCTGTGAAACGGTTGTGTTTTTGATCGTAAAAACGGTGTCATGGAACGTGCTGTCAGCCACAACTCCGCCTGACACCTGCATGGTGCCTTCTTCTACGTCTTCCGAGCCAGTCTTAAAGTACGAAACGTTGTACGTGTCATCTGCCAGTTCGCTGACGCTGGTGACAACGCCGCTGCTGTTAACTGTGCCTGTGTTGGCTGCACTGTACGGAGTAGCTTCAGTTATCACCTTGATGTAAGAGCCTGCACGCAAGCTCAATCCATGCACGGTCGTCGAAAAGCTGATGGTGTGCGACACCAGCTTGCGTATACCCAAGAAATACTTGGCGACTTTGATTGCGTGATCCTTTGAAGTGCAGAACTGAGTCAAATCAAACTGTTCTTGGGGCAGCAGGGTCAGGCCGTGCTCTTCCAGCTGATTTGGCAACTTAACCTCTACAACTTTTTCTTCAGGCAGCTTGTTTTTAGTCTCCTGCCTGTAGCGCATGACTGCCTTGAAGGGCCTACGCTCCTCGCTTCTTAAATACTCAAGCTTGTAGCTGTCCTCAAGGATGTTGCCAGCCGTAAACAGCTGTTCAATCGGCACCGGACCAAGATTGATCTGGCCGCTGTCTTCCATCACTGGAATAGCAGGTTTTAGCGAAAACTTGCCGTCCATGATCACAAAGTTGCATAAGAAGTAAGGCGCTGTATCCGTGATGTATTGGCGCAAATTGGTTTTGTCTCCAATAACGCCGTTAAAGAACAACTGTTGCGCTTGCAGGAAACGTGAGGTTTTTTGAAGAGGAAGAGTTTCGTCACCGTCTTTATGCAGCAAGGCTGGGTTGTTCTCGTCCATCTTTAACAAGCCTCCCGCTCCACCCATCTCATTGGTCAATAGATAAAAGACTAGATCGGTAAACAGATTGCTTGGACCAGAAGACTGCCCATTAGTAAGGAGACTTCCTAAGTTGTAAACAGACAAATCAGGATGCAGCCTCTTGACGTGCAGGCCGCTGCCGAGCCAAACACGCATTTGATCCAAGCTGGTGAAATTACGGCTTGCCTTCAGCGACAGCCCAGCAATCGTCATATTGTTGTAGGTAGGAACTATCTCATTTGGCATAACCTCGTTGACGTAAACGATGCTGTGCTCTGGCTCGGATTCGTTTGATTTTTGCACCAAGCCTCGGTAAAGGCTCATATCCGCATATTGGCTTTGGCTCTCGAACTCTGTGTCACCCCCAAGAATACCCATCTCTTCTACTTCATTTATGTCACCAATGACATACCTAAAACCTACATTTCTGTAAGCAGTAATGTAAGGGTTGCTAGCCGAAGCAGTCACGAGGTCTTCGTAAGTTTCGCCTTTATTCCAATCACTTGTGGTGCCAGAGCTTAATACTAGACGTGTCGGGTGTTCCCACCCCTGCGTCTCTCCGCTAAAATGATTGACCTGTTCTTTAACAGTCGCAGTCATCTCCAACCTGATTGTTTTTGATCCAGACGACTGAGTGCGTTCAATAGTTTTCTTCTGTCCAATGCTTAGATTGGCTGCATTACCAAATAGCTCGTAATAATATGCTTGGGTTCGACCGATTGGGTTTTCTTGGCGATCTGTGTCAGTAACGCGGTAACGCTGGCCTGAAAAGGTCATCGTCCCATCAGGATGGTTTGGCACAAAGGGATTGGCGCTTGTATACGCGGATCCCGCGCTATCATCTTCCGTGGAATTAAGACCGCGCTTAAATTCAATGCGATCATTGACTCTGTATTGATCTGAACTACCTACAACATCACAGCTAAGAAAACCCCATGTAAAAGTTACACCGTTGC
>Ga0208767_1003177_pt1 | contig 12065 bp, 23 predicted proteins | sample VirMetDEL_Mar_21_FD_184514 | JGI IMG/M metagenome (GOLD analysis project Ga0208767, IMG submission 184514) | Aqueous microbial communities from the Delaware River and Bay under freshwater to marine salinity gradient to study organic matter... | ecosystem: Environmental > Aquatic > Marine >... | reverse complement strand
GTTTATATAGAGTAACGCTATGAAGTCGTTCGCTGACATATTTCTTAAATAGTTTCCAACGTAGAGGAAAAGATTCGTTTGCCCTTCCTTTACACTCAATGATAAATCCCCTTCCTGTAAAATCAGGCGTGTAAGAGATCTTAAGTATTTTCTTGCTTCCGCGATCTTTATAATCGCCTTTTCCATTTGATTGTCGTTCATAACATTCATTATTAAAGTCAAATGAAGGGGTAATTTCATACTTTACCCCTTCGTACTTTGCCTGTATACCTGCTTCTTTCAAAGCTTTATACATATATGCTTCAAGTCCTGACTTAAATTCTATACCATCTACAACTTTTTTCTTAGCTCTAACTGGACCGCGTTTTTTACGACGCGATATCCGAGACATAGTAAGGAAGTCCATTAACACTGTTGCCGTAGACTTTGTCTTTAGCTTCAGCCAACTCATCTTTAGCTGCCTGAATATATAATATTGCATCCATTAGTTCTTCTTGAACATCGTTTAAATAACCCGCTAGATCTTTAACACCAGTCTTACGTTCATTATCTAGTGTTTGTCCATACTTCTTAAAGCCTACGTCTGATCGACCTACAAACTTATCTACAACTGTTTCTACAACAGGATCTCTGAATTTTATCTCTTTACTTTTCATCTTTTACAAATGTTCCGTTTTTCATACTACCTTTACGGTTTTTTATTTCGTTATAAGCTGAATCAATACAATGTTCAATAGTTGTTCCACCTAAATGAGCTAGGTTAGTTAATACAACAACCATATCACCTATAGCATCTATAAATTCTTCTTGATCGTTTTTTAATACTGCACGACCTAATTCACCTGCTTCTTCCATTAACTTACAGAACTGAGTTTTGGTATCACCTTTAGTGTATAAACCACGTTCGCCAGCCCAGTCTCTTATTAATTGAAATCTATCTTTATCAATCCAAGCATGGCCATTTTGTTTTCTTACTCTTTCTTTTAATTGGTTATATAGTAACTTAGATTCATCTTTAGTTTTATTTAAAAATGCCTCATAAAACGCTTTGTTATATATGTAAGATCTTTCTGTTGTATACATAGAAGTTTTAGCGTTTTTCATTATCCAAGTTATAGTCTCTTTAGATATTTCAAATGTACCATGTGTTGTTTCCCATGTTTTACCTATCTCATCCATTAACCTACCTTTTAATTTGTTTAATGGTACTGGAAATGTAGATGTTTGTTCTGTTGCGTTAATCCTCATTTTAAATAATTGTTTATATGGTTTATGGTCTACTCGATAGCCGTAAGACTGTTGAAGTTCTAACTCGCGGCTTGATATATAATCGATATCTGTGCTTTGTTCTAGAACTTCTATTTCGTCTAAGGCATACCCTTGTTGTTGCGTAACTCTCTTATTAAGATTACGTGTAACCCCTATTTTTTTACCCGGGATATGGTATAAATAATATGTTAAATTTTTATCCATAATAGTCAGATTTTCTTTGTGCAAGATTATCAGGACGTTGCGGATATTTACCTAAGTCTCTTTCGTATAAATGAAAGTTATGTGCGAAATGAAAATAACTACCTGTATCGTATTCTGCCTCCTCTGCAACTAACTTTTGTAGTTCTGAAAAACAATATTGATCATTACAGAAACCGAACCAGAGATCATTAGATCGCATTGTAACGCACATATTTAATTTATCATTAACAACCGTAAATTGAACAGCGTAAGTACAAGGCGTATCGTTTTCATATGTGTTTATTTCTTTACCATCATATATAGATATTGCAGCTTGTCTAGTATCCGGGCTACGTCTTAGCATTGCTATAACTCTATCTAACTGATTGTTTCTTTCCCATTGATATCCATAGTTAGAATTTACATTACCGTTTCTGTCAGCCATATGTTGCCATACCTTTGGTACTTTACCGTATAAGTCACCTAGCTTTTTAACACTGCGATCACCTGATTCATACCATCGCCACTCTGCTTTAGCGTAATCATGTTTCCACTTACGCCAATCAAAATTAATTATATTATTAGTTGGATCTGTCATTTCAAAACCTATATTAAATAAGGCTTTAGTTCCTGCAAAATCCATACCATAATGTTCTATACATTGGTACCAATATTCAAAAGCCTCATTAGCTGTTTTGAATTTATTTGCGAATGTTTTTATCATAATAAAATTTATATAGTTCCATAACTTTAGGCCATAATTCTGTTGGACCATAAGTCTTTGGACTTAATTGTTTTCTTCCGTTTACATTTACCTCTATCCAACAAGTTTTATTGTTAAAACCCTTACTGCAAGGAACGGAGTATATTTTAATTCCATGTTTAATGCACCATGAATATGCTTCTGTTGTTTCCTTATCCCATAGCGGAGTTTTCCATTCCACTGATTTAGGAATACCCATTAATATTTAAGTTCAACCTCTATGTCCCAATCTTTCATTTTAGGATGCATTCTAGCGATCTTTATAACATTAAGAGCATAAGGATTATATTTACTGTGTACTAATTCAAACGTGGCTTCGTACACTAATTTGCCTTCGTCGTATGATAATTCAATAGCTTTTAATTTAGCTACTATCTCATCGTCTCTTGTTATTGTTTTACCTACATAAGAAAAGTCATCTGTATTATATTTTTCTAATACTTTAGAGCTTATACTACAACTAGTAAACAATAACGCTATTAATATATGTTTTATTCCCATGGCATTTTTTCTTCTAATTCAGGTTGTATGTGAGGTACAAAGCATCCAGACTTTGGTTCCCATGTAAAAAAGGCTTCTGCTCCATTTTCACCGAGGTTTTGAAACTTACATTTAAGGATCTTAACCTTAGTGGTTTTAGCTTCATAGTCTCTGTGTACGAGCAAACCATGATATGATGCGTCATACCATTCTCCACCGCCTTTAATATTGTACATTGTTGGCTCTTCAATTTTACCGTCATTATTTTTATACATTTTAGTTGGATGAGCTACTATAAATACTAAAACATCGTATTTCTTAGCAAAGGTTTCGATCTTAGTTAGATATTCCATTGTGTAACGGTTAACATCTTCTGTTGTGCAGTCAACGTCTCTAACCTTGTTGAATGGATCTATAACTAAGCATTTAATACCTTTACGTTTAACTAGCTCAGCTCCTTTACGTAGCACAGATTCTAATGTATATCTTTCCATATCTATAAAAAAGAAGTTATCATTAACATGATTAGCTACTTCATTCCATTTATCACCACCGATATGACCTTTGTTAGGCATGTCACCCCATACCTTACGCATAAGCTTATGAGCATGTAAGTATGTAGGAGCATTTTCTGGACTAGCAAAAGCTGTCTTCCAACCATACTCTTTATTATAACCTACACACATTTGATCTACAAAATCTGATTTACCAGAACTAGGTATACCTGTTACAGTTATAAATTGACCTGTGTATGTACTAAATATATCATCAAAGTTTTGTAAACCAACTTGATAACCTTTTTTAAAACCATTACGAACAAAGTCTGTAATTTCATCTTCTATATCTCTAAATGTAGTAACGTTTTCTAACGGTACTGGTTTTGCATTTATTATACGTGACAATAACTCTTTACTAGAGTACTTAATTAAATACTCATTAGCATCTTTGCAATCATCAAATGTAGCTAAGAAACAAGTTTCAGCTCCAAGTCTACGTATCAATTCGGTCTGTAGGGCTTGTCCCGGCGCGTCTGAATCAACTGCAATAATTATTTTAGACATATCATCAAAATAATCAATACAATTGTCTAGATAGTCTAAATTGTTTGAATTTAATGTAGCTCCGTTTGGAACTGATATTGCATTTGGTATACCAGCTTCATGTAAAGCTAATACATCCATTTCACCTTCAACAATAATGCAGGTGTCATGTCCTACAATATTGTCTATATTATAAAATACTTTTTCAGCTCCTTTGTATAACTTAAAGTTTTTACGAGCATCGCGATATTTAATATTAGTAAGTTGTCCACCTACATAATAATTAAACTGGATAGTATTCTCGGGCTTGCCGGTTTGAGGCATATATTCTTGACCTGTCGTAACTTTTAATTCATCTAACGTGTCTTTAGATATTCCTCTGGTTTTAAACCATTCTAACGTTTTATCAACTACAGGATCAACCTTTTTAATTTCAGGCATTATATAATCACGTTCAGCTTTACCTTTACGTTTATATGTGTGTAGTTGAAAAGTGCTATCACAGTTATGACAAGTACCAAGACCACGCTCCCAATCATAGCTAGCACATTTTGCTTTTCTATTCTCAGGTTTCCTAGAAGAAGAACACAGGGGACAAGTCCCCTGCGATTTACCTACGTCTAAGCCGTGCTGATTAAAGTTTTCAATTTGAAAACCATTTATTTCTATTTCTTCGACTTGCATTTATTTTATTTAATTAAAATGGTAGATCTTCTTCTACTTTAGCTTGAGCTTTTGGTTGTGGCGCTCCGTTTCCTTCATAAGGTATTTTATCAGGGAAAGTTCCATTAGTCCAAACAACCTTAACATTACCTAAGTATTGCTTTGGTGTTTTAGCTTCTCTTTCTTCTTTGGTTTGATCCATTGTTACTGGACCTTGGTTTCCAAATTGGTCAGGTTCGTCATTGATCGTAATTGTAATGGGCAAATACTTTCCTTTCTTACCTTCTATTATTTTTGATTTGTCTATTGCATTTAAGTTGATGCTTGCTTTTATTATTCCTGCCATTATTATAGGGTTTGGTTTATAAAATATTGGTGAGGGTCAAATCCCTCTGTGTTATAAAATAGATCGTAAGCTTCTGAGGCTTTTTCAACTTTTTCCTCACCAGACTTGTAAAAGTTAGATGAACAGTCGAATAAACCTATTTGACCTGAGTTTTTGTCTATTGCTATAAACACAAACTCATAACCAAATAACTTACTATAAATGTATGCTTGTGAATCATAATTATATTTCTTAGCATTCCATTTAAAGTTGTCAAGATCAGAAGTTGTTTTAAGATCTATTATTAATTTTTCGTTATGGTTAACAACGTCGGCTTTACCTTTCCACATTTGACCGTAGAGTTCGGTAATGCTTGGAACTTCATATTCGCCTTTTTCTTCTGCTATGAGATCCCTACAAACTTTGTTATCCATAAGCCTACCGACTAAAGCTTCTACTTTATCCACTTCATGTTGTAACAAACACATTTCACCACCAGACATTTCTTTATATACCTTAGTGTTCCTGCTACTTGAGTCAATAATTTTAAAGTTTTTAATTTTATTTGGTTCTAATATAGCAGTGTGAAAATAGCCTCCTACTAAGAAATGGGCATTTGTCTTACTTGGTTCTTTTAAAGCTAATGGGTTTTTAAGTAATGTAGATATATCTGAATTACTTAAATACTGTTTACCAAAATCACCATAGTAATGCTCGTCTATTTTAAGCTTATTTATTATTTCTTCTCTTTTCATAGTGTTAGCATCTCTTCATGCTTTTTTGTGACTACATATTTAGCTTTAATAGCATTTAAGCTACCGCCTTTTGCGATATACTCTTTTGCTTTAGCTAAAGATTCTTTAGTCATTGTTTGTTTAGCGGCAGTTGCTTTGCCGTGTGTATTAGTTGCATCTGAATCTTGAGTGTCATCAATCAAGAACAGATTACCAAGTGCATACTTTTTACCATATGAACTTGCAGCACCATATCTCTGTGGCATTTGCATACCCTTTTGATCTAAGTCTACACCAACTACAGCTTTAGAGTTTATTGAATCTTTACCATCAGATATTTTAGCAGTAACTTGCATAACTGGTGGATCAAATGATACTAGCTCTTCATCTACTGTAACTGTAACGTTTAGCTCCTTTAAAAAGGGTTTTGTTGCTTCGAGAATGTCTTCGGCGGATCTGAAATGATACTTACCGAACGAGTTAAATCTTGATTTCTTTGATTTAAACTCAACTTGGATTTTTGATAATTTTTCGTTAATTGTCATATATATATAATCACGTATTTATTTATTAATTTACAATGGTAACTCACAGATAGTCAAGTACTTGCGAGTGATCCACGTTAGCTATCAATTTTTCTACAGCTTGCTTTTTTAGCTCTGAAACTCTTACATAAGCTGATACACCTTTTATCTCTAACGCTGTAGCTATTTCATTAGCAGACCATTTAGGACCATCTAAACCATAGCTTTTATTTAGTACAAAAACCTCGTTCCATTCAAGGTGTTTGTTTAGTAAGCTCATTAAGTAAGCGTTTAAAAGTGTTTCATTGTAAGGATCTGATTTATCAGGTATTTGATAGATCATGTTTTCATCCTCTGGTTTAGCATCTATAGATAAAAATATAGAGTTAAAAAACATTCTAACCATTTTTTCGTCTTTACCTTTGCGCATTTCGTTTAATTTATGCTCAGGTATACGCATAGTACCTCTATTACGATCTATTTCTCTACGTATTCCACCTCTTATTCTTTTAGCTAGAAATGATTTTAAAGTTTTTTCTTGATCTTCTGACTCAATTAATTTAACTCTATCTATTTTATCAACAGCTTTACATAGTTGTAAACTACCTTCTTGTATTATATCCATAATAGACATAACACCTGAAGCTTCTTGAGACGTCGCAAACTTTCTACCTATGTTTTCTACCAACGGTAGAAATATTATTTTAAGTTCTTTCGGGGTATAGTCTACAAATCTTTTAACTGGTATAGACCCTATAGCTAGCTTTACGTCTTCTTTATATCTTATGTAATTTTTTACGTTATATTTTTTCATTTTCTATATTTAGAAGATCTTTTTCTTTTTTTAATTCTTTACTCATATTTCTATGTATTGTTCTACTTGAACAGTCTAATAGTCCAGCTATCCTTCCTATTGTAATTTTTTTACCCATGTCATTTAAATCTATCATACATTGGTATATAGCTTCTTCATCTATCATAGTTTTTCTACCTATTAATTGTCCTACAATTTTAAGTTTTTGTATTTTAGATAATCCACAACCATCTTTAAATACTACTTTACGTAATTTATTTTTAGGTGGTTGTTCAAGATCTTGCATGTAAACATCGTTTATGATATTATTTAGCATTAAATTAGAAACGTTAAATGTTATAAAACCGTTTTTTTTATAAGATATAACTTTAGCTAATTCATTAAGTTTAGTTTTGTCCATACTAGGATTCAACCACCATAGTGTTAATAAATGCCATTTTAAAGATTTTACTGTAGTTATCTTTGCTGGACTATTAAATAGACTATAATATCCATATGTACCATTAGCATAATACCAACCCCACTTATACTCTTCAGTTGGTGGATCTGGTGAATACTTACGATATACGATGCGATTATTATTAAGGTATTTTATATTGCGTGACATTAGCCTATTACTCTTTATTTCTAGAGCTTATGTCATATAACTTTTCATATATCATAGCTTCATTATATACATGCTCAATAAAGCTATCGTTATAGTCTTGTATAATCTCTTGGAAATTTCTTTTTGATTCTCCCATATTAAGGTTTTAATAAGTGTAAATATCTATTATATTTTAAATATAACTTTCTAGTCATTTCATCAACTTGACCGTATGCACACGCTTGTTTACATAATTTATTTCTTAATGAAACTACACGTGCTTCGACATAGTAAATGTGATCTCTATATCTTAAATATTTTATTAATTCGTGTTTGTATCGTCTCATACCTACGAAAGCCCATACCGTTTCCAGTATGAGCTAGTTATTACTCGTAGTATTTATCTAATAGTAGTTGAGCTACTTCCATACTAATCATATTTTCATTGTATAGTTTCCATATTAGGTTTTTCATAATATATAGTTTCGTTTTTATTTGCTACTGTATGCTTTTCACCTATGTAATAATTCCAATAAGCTTCAACGCTACAGTTGTTTTTATATTCATCAGGCATAGCTTGTGGCGGTTGTGTAAAACCATTACTTGGTATACCATTTGGTAATCTGTACAACGGTAAGAAACACTTATTAATTGATAAATGTGTTTTACCGTATCGTTTAGTATATTCTTTACCTAACGCCATCATGTGATTAAACAGCCAGAGGTAATGCTCATCACTTTCACGTGTCCATATAGTAGATGGGTGATTGTAATGAGCTTTTTTGTAAGGTATATAACTATTGTCATATTCATACTGTTCAGCGTAATGATGATGCGCTGTACAAAGCATTTGGGCTGATTCTAAGATCATTTTAACAACATGTTTGTTATATTGTACCTTAGCAGCGATAACTGGATCTTTATGTAAATAAAATATATTCATGGTAATATCGTTAGTATTAACATTATAAATAAAAACCCAACGGTACATATTAAAAACATTAAATACCAGTCTTGTTTATCATTCATAATTTCTTAAGCATTTATAAAGCGGGTGTCTATAAGAACCTGCTTGTGTTCGTTGAAAATAAGTAAAGGTAGCACGCTCACCTATATAGTGACTAATGTTATCGATCATAGCGGCTAGATCCTTGTAGGTATAACCTTTGCCCGGTGGGCAGCCGAACTGTATACCTTCGTCATCTTGCATGATGAACTTACCAAGCGTGCCTTGCCTCTTACCTTTACCTAATTCATATCCTATTATCGTTGCTTCCGCATCGTCAAAATCTTTAAATTTCATTAGATCCCATGATCTAGTATTTTTGTATTTACCGTCAATAGATCTGTATATACTACCTTCGTAGCCTAGTTTTAAGTATTTATTGTGCTGTTTTACAGCTTCATCATAATCTAATACAACTTTAGTTTCAACAGACATTATTGGCCAAGTGTTAAAACCTGCAAATAAGTTTGATTGAAGGTAGTTTAGCCTTGTAGTATAACCGCCTATTGTCATGCTAGCTATGTCATACACGTGATACTGCACTAATTCTGCAGCTTCATCTTTGTGTTCTTGCGTTGGTTTTGTTTTTCTAACTAACGAAATAATCTTTTCAAAGTCATCTTTTAGTTCGTGGTTGTATAGTTCGCCATCAAGCATTGCTGTTGGGTTTTTAGCAAAAAATGGTTTTAGTGCTTGTTTTAAATGATTTACATTTTTAAACTCTTTACCTGTTCTGCTGTATGCTCCGTCTTTTGTAAATACACATCTTACACCGTCTAGTTTTGGTTGTATGTATGCAGGATAATCAGCTTTGTCAGGATTATATTTATGCGCTAGCATAGGTTTAATCTTCGTCATCGTTGTAATCTCCTTTTCTTAATTTAGTTTTAATTGCGTTTAGTTTGCTTAATAATATCGCTGCTTTTTCATATTCTTCTTTGTTTTCAAATATCATAAGCAGAGTTTGTAATCTGGCAAGCTCACCTATTAAAGCTTCTTCTTCAGTCATAACAAAAGCTTCTTTACTAGATTCTTGACCGTATAGATCTTGAACAGAGCTGTGGAACTCATCATCCCATTGTTGTTGTTTGACTTCTAATTTAGCTATAATAATATCAGCTAATTCGTTCATTTGTTTTTTATCCATATTATTATTATCCAATAGTGTTCGTATTTTGTTTGTTAATTATGTAATAATTTACTTTTTCCATCCAACTAACCTCTAAAGGTATTTTATTTTGTTTTAAGTTTTTTTCTGTTATATAACTATTATGTATAAATATATTATTTGAAACTTCATAAATTTCTTTAACCCATTCCTTAGGAAAAGCCATACAGTTAGAATAAACTATTGTTGAATTTTTTATAAATCTTTTTATATTTCTAAAATCATTATTTATTATTACAACATTTTTGTTTTTTACAATTTTTTTAGATATATCATATTTTTCTTTATCTATTTCTATACCTATACATTTTATTTTATATTTTTGAGCTACATAATCTATTATTTTACCATATCCAGAACCAACATCTATGAAAGTATCTGTTGGCTTAATTTTAACAATTTCAAATAGCTTTTCAATTCCATTTATCGTTAATTCTCCATATGTTAAATGTCTCATTATATTGATTTTATTTTATTATTTTTAAACCAAGTTCTTTAGCTGCATAGTTTATATGCTTTTGCGTAGTAACTGACCACCAACCTAGTTGTTTAAGTGTGTTACCTTCTATTGTTGCAACATGAGTAGAATAAGACCATATCTCATCTCTATGTTGTCTTAAGTTTTGTTTGTATTTGTCGAATGTTCTCATACCACGAAAAGCCCGTACCATTTACGGTACGAGCTAGTGTGGAAACTAAACTACTACTAATCTAACAACACGTAGTAAGCTTCAGGGTTATTAGTCCTAAACCAGTTCAATGCTTTGTCAAATTCATCAATTCTTTTTTTAGTTATTGTTGAAGGTGCTGAGTCAAAAACCATTTGACAACCTACTATAAAGTCATAAATGCTTAGTTCTAAGCCAGTTAGCTCATAGCTTTCACCTGAAAAAGGGTTTTTAACTGTTTCACCTTTTGTATATATCATGCCTTTAAACCACTTCGGTGCTGTCGGCTTCTTCGATTTCGTACTCATTTTTTAAATAATTTATTTCTTCTAATGTAATATCTAATTCTTCATTTACAACTATATCATCAACATGCTCTGAAAATAATTCTAATAATCTATCATCAAAGTAGCAGTCTTCATATACGCCATCGCATACATAAAAAGTTTTGTCACCGTATGCTATTTGATTTGCAAAAGCTTCTGCTAAATCATGATCGTAATAGTATACATCTTCACCTATACTAGGTCCATTAGGATTGTTAGTACAAACGTAAACGTCATAACCATCTGCGGTAGATTCACTATATATGTGACAATCTACGTTGAAAAAGTCTGATACATCTAGAGATATTGATATTTCTAAATGGTTTTTAATTAGCTCGATCATTCTAGCATCAAGCATATGTCCTTCTCTTGGTATTTTATAGCTCATAGTTTAATTTTTTAGTAGTGTATAAAAACAATGCTTTTAATCTTGCTTTTCTAGACCATATTCTCATCCTAGCTTTGCTAGTACTTTCGTATTTTTGACCGTTTCGACCTATAGCTTTATGAGGTATATCATAAGTTGGATTTAGTTGGTAACACAAGCTTGTACCTGTTGGCTTGTCTTCTCTGTACATATATCTTCTTATGTAACCTGATTTGTGCTCTGATACTACTTGACCTGTTGGTAGCTTAAAAGCTGTAGTACCATTGTTTTTTTGTCTTTCAGTTGTTACATTCTTAGCACCTAATGCTTGTAATGCTTTTTCATATTGTTTTTCTGTCATTAGATTTTAGTTGTTAAATAGATGGTCGCCGTACATTAAATCTAGTTGAGTAGTGTCAATTAAAGATACATTACTAAATGTATTTAAAGTTTTAACATCATCAATAGTTAATTCGCTATATCTATTATTGGTTTTTAATTGTTTAAAGATAAGATCGATGCTAGTAACATAGCCTTCAGCATAGCTAGCTTCGAGTTTAGCTTTAATTTCTGGTTTAAGTTTGTCGTATAATGTTTTCATATTTATATTATCCGTAAGTGTTCGTATTTAGTTTGTAATAAAATGTTTCATTATTATTTTAAATATATTGTCATAGTGTTCATGATAGTTTTCAAACGCCGCGTCAAGTAATTCAACTGGAGCATCATCTGTTAAATACCTATTCCAATATAGCTCATCATAATCACCAGAGTATTCATTTATTAACTCAAATAGTTGATCTTCAATATCATCAATTACTTTGTTAGCTATCTCTTCATATATTTCGCTAAATTCTTTAGGTCTTTCACTATCATGATTAGCACAAGGTGAAGACTTAGGTTTGTCATTACCTGTATAATACTCTTTAGTTTGTCTTATTTCGTTTATCGTTCTTTTCTTTGCCATATTATCGTAGCATTGTGCCGTAACCTTTACGACGGGTTAATTTGGCGATGCGCTTTGCATCTTCTCTTGATAGTATTTCGATACTATTACCTGTTTTGTGGTTAATAACTGGAGCACAACCATACTTTTCTACTGTTGAGCATGCTACACAGTTACTATAACCATACTTAATTCTTACTGGG
>Ga0208767_1003176_pt1 | contig 12066 bp, 37 predicted proteins | sample VirMetDEL_Mar_21_FD_184514 | JGI IMG/M metagenome (GOLD analysis project Ga0208767, IMG submission 184514) | Aqueous microbial communities from the Delaware River and Bay under freshwater to marine salinity gradient to study organic matter... | ecosystem: Environmental > Aquatic > Marine >... | reverse complement strand
TTTCTTTTCTGTGTATTTACTAACATCTATCTTTCTTAACTCTTGAAATTTACTCATCTCTTTCTCCCAAATATTTGGTCAAGAACTTCCTGTTGATAAGAAAGTTTCTTCAACTGTTCCATCTCCAAATAGTCTTGGTGCATTTCTTGTTGTAATTGGTCTTGTGATATTTCTTGCTGAACTGCAAGTGCTAACTCTGTTGATTTACTCATTGTATTTCTCCTTTCTTCTTAAAAGTTAATATACTTTACTACTGTTAATTTTATTTGTCAAACTATTTATTTACTTTATCAAAACCTTGCGACTTAAATACTTTCCCATCTTTACTCGTTGCTCTAAACTCAAAATCTCCAAATGCTTTTTTCATTTGCTTTAAAAATTCATTAACGGATATTTGTTTGGTTTCCAAATTGTCTCTCCCCATATCTAAAAGATTTATTATCAAAGTATAACCCTACTGAACCTTCCCAACCTGTGCCATGCCTTTGCTTACTCACTTGCACAAAACAATCATACTGTTTACTTATCTCTACTGTGTTAGCACCCTCATCTGTCATATCCTTTTCTTTTTGTTTGTTCCTGAATACTGTAATACAATTATCTGCTAGGTTAGTAATATCACTAGAACCCATTACATCAAACTTACTTGGTTGTCCCATTTCATTCATTGTCTTTCTGCTATGAGCCACCAAAAATATATGAACCCCAATATCTCTGGCACAAACACATAGCTGATTTAAAAATTGCTTTTGCTTATTGTAGTCATCACTGTTAATACCTATCTTGGTCAATGAATCAATAACAAATACCTCTACCCCTAGCTTTTCTTTAGCATACTGAATAACTGATAATACTTTTACAGGCGAAGTTTCTCCCTCTGCATCATATAAAAATAAGTTATCATTTATCTTGTCTAAAAAACTATCTATGCCTAACTGTGTTGGCATTTGTGTCCCTGTATCTTGTTGCAACATTCTTCCTAGCGTTGCTCTACATTGCATTTCAAAAGAACCAATCAAACACTTATGTTCCCCTAACATCTTGAGTATCACATAGTTTAACCATGCTGATTTACCATGCCCACTGTAACCTGATACGATTGTTACTTCATGTTCCCTTACCCTAAACAAACCCTCAAACTTTGTGAATGGTAATGGTATGCCACCATTTACATCTTGAGTAAAGTAGTCAAGTATTTCACCACTGTATGCCTTTGGGGATTTAATTTTAAAATGTTCATCTGTATCTCTAGCAGAGAAATAATTATCTACATCTTTATCATCTATTATTAATTTATTTAATTCATCATTTAATGTCATTGTATATACCTTTTAATCTTTCTGTGATTTCAAATAACTTCTTATTATCCGAATCTTCTAATGAATTACCTTTACGAATACTGCTAGAACATAATGCAACAAATAATAAATCATTTCTTGTTGCTTTTAGCACTCCATAAGGATTAGAAAATCTTATCCTTGTCTTTGGTTTAAATTCTGTATCTAATGTATCAGGCATAACATCACTCCATGTCAGTCCTGAATCTTGCAGTATCTGTTCCATACTGCACCCTGCAAAACAATTAAGTATCATCTTATCTTCTTTAAACTTTAACCCCAGACTAGCGTTCCTATCATCATGGCTAGGGCATAAACATTGATACTCTCCCTCGCCAGACTTATAAACCTTTTCAAACTTGGCTAGTATTCTCTCTTTCTCTATCATCTAACATCTCCTTAATCTCGTATTGTCTTAACTTGGGTATGCCCCTCTGTCCCCAATAGAATACTGCCTGTCTACTTAACTTGGGTTCAAACTTCTCTGCCAATTGATTTGGTGTCACTTCTAATTCTTTACATACTTCTTGCAATGTCATAACTATTCCCTTTATATAATTTGAGTAAAAGAATTTAACAAACAATTAATCATTCGTCAAACAATTCTTTTTTAATATCTAATTCAACCTCTATTTCTATTTCATTATCTTCATCATCATCTTCCTCTATCTCAAAGAAGTAGCCGTTGTAACCCATATCAACATCATCTTCATCACCAAAGTATTCGTTTGTTCCTTTATCTAAATTAATCATCATTCAATCCCCCCTTGAAATTCATTTTCTAAAAAATCATCAATGTCTTGAAAAATTCTATCTAATGTTGAATCACTGATAACTCTGCTATCTAATTTTAAATCTAAAACATTGCCATTATCCAACCTTACTTTTGTTGGTATATTAATATCTATATCATAATCATAATTACTCATTTTAATTCTCCTTTATTAAAAATAAAGCTACCCCACAACCAAATTCCTCACAATCACATCTAAACTCATGCCCATCTGAATTTAAACCTATACCATCTTCAACATAGCCATCTCGTTCAGATAGATAATCTTCTATCTCATCTTCAGTCATATCGTTAAAACATTTTTGTTTAATCATATTCGCTCTCCCATGATTCACCTTGCTCTTTTACTGAAGTAATTTGCCAATCTAAACTTTGGTCAACTTCCCAATCTTTATTCTCTACTTTTTCAATCGCTTCTTCTTTAGAATTGGCTTGGATAACTGCTACCTCACCAATCTCTCTTATTGCATAAAGTGTATATGTTTTCATTTTAATTCTCCTTAATAATCGTAATCCCATCTTTTTACACCAAATACTTCTATAAGGTGGTCTTTATATGATGGATGATTCTCTAGTCCTGTTGTAATATCGTTTACTAAACGCTTTACATCTAGGTAAAGTCGTTCCCCATATTCTTCTACATCTTCTTCTTGATTAACATAATCAAATACATCTATTGTAAAACTACTTTTATTACTCATTTTCATTCTCCTTTATTATTGATATATATTCTTCTGTGCTAATACCATAAAACAACTGCGGTCTTGCGTTATACCAAAGTGAAGTTAAATGTTTCTGTATTAATTCTTTCTTGGTAAATTTCCTGTTAAGTCTTTTACCTACTATGTTGAATAACTTTTCTTGGTTAATATACATTCTCATTCTCCAATTCTGATAAATGTTCATCATTAATCCATTGATAGCAAGAATGACAATATGCAACATCATGCTCACTACAATACCTATGCTCAAACTTTTCTTTACAACTAATACATTTAAAAATGTCATCTAAATTCATTGCACTATCTCCTATAATGTTGGTATTACAAGTAAGTTTCTTATGTTGGTAGCTAAAGAGCCACCATCATTTCCCTCATCATCTGCACTTGGTGTAATAATAGTGCCATCATCTAAATGAATCTCACAAGGTCTTTTATACCAACCCCATTCAGTTACTTCATCTAATGGCATATATTTTACTGCTACAATTTTTTTACCTACTAAATACTTTGCTACTTTTTCTGTCCATATTTGTTCGCTATTCATTGCACATCTCCTTTCCAATCACTGTCAATTTCATACATCATTGCCCAATCATAAAAATCTACATCAGTATCTTCCCATTCAATCCAACCCTTATCTTCTTTTATAACTAATAAGTATTCAGGATACAGTCTGTGTTTTTTTCTTAACTGCCTATCTTCTTGCCAATTGTTATCAAGTTTATAATTCATTGCACTATCTCCTCTACTGATTCTTCTGAAAATCCTAGAACATCAATATTATTGTCTAGGTGTTTAAACAACTTTACATCTCCATGCCTGTTTAATACTTCTTCACCTGTTTCTTGGTCAACCTTTGCTAGTAAGTAACCAATCACTTGATACTCATACTCTTTATCACAATTCATATTAATCTCCTTTTTTTAAAATAAACATGGTTCACAATTCTTTACTGCTGAATCATAATCACTTAATGTTTCTGTTACTTCTGCTATCCCTGTAAACTTGATAGTAAACCCTTTCTTATTCTCAATATAAAACAATGCCTGTTCTTTACTGTAAAATGCTCGTAAGGGTTCACCATTCTCGTCTATTGCTAGATAGCTATGCACTGATACTTTCCAATTCTTTAGTTTTATAATTAAACTTTAAATTGTTTTTTAATTCCTTTCTCTCTACTTTTCCTTTCATATCTAAAATATAACTAATTTGTTCTTCTTGAAATGCACTAGGATTTTCTATTGCTAATTCCCATTGCACCTGTGCTATTCTTCTTAATACTTTATTTCTAGTTTCTTCTGTTAATTTTTCCCATTGCTCTCCATGAGAACCTTGTTTAATCTCTTTACCTACTGCACTTGCCTGTATTAATCTTTCTCTCTGCTCTTTACTTAACATAATTTAATAACTCCATAATAATTAATAATAAAATTGCACCACTTACAATACCTAGCAAAAAAGAGTTTCTTCTTCTTTTCTTTTCTGCTAGGAAACTATAATCTTTATACTTCATGTTCACTCCTTTAAAATTACAGTATCACCTGATACTTGATTAAACTTTAATAACTTATCTACTTCTGATTGAGTTAAGTTACTCCCTAGTTTCTCTTTAATTTGGCTATTATCACCAAATTGATATGCTATTAAATCTTTAACAACCAATACTGTATATTTACTAATATGGTTCATAATTACTCCCCTTTAACTTCTTCTATTAATAATGCTAGTAACCCTAGCAACCCTAGTATGCTAAACAATGTAAACATAATTAACTCCCTTTTATTTTGCCCTCTGATTTTAAAGTATTGTAAGATTTAATAACTTGGTCATTTAATTGTTTCATATATCTCATTCGCTCTTTAATAACTTCTTTTGGTATATTGCAATATTTATTACCAATCTCAATTATTTCTTTTAGCGTAACTTTTCTTTTATCCATATATTCACGAGCCTTTGGATATACTTCCCATTTGTCTATAGCACCCTCTTGCCACGCTTTAAAAAGAATGGCAAGGTGTGTTTTTGGTGCTATTGTTTTTGGCATATCAAATATTACTTTCATATTAATTACTCCTATATCGTGGATAGTCTCTTATGCAAGATAAACCATGTTCATCTACTCTTGATTTATGATTAACAAAATTAATGTCTATATCATCACCATATTGTTCTTTAATGGCATTGATATATAAACCTAAATCATAATCTTCTTCTAGGAAAACGCTATCATCTGTCATATAAGAATAGGTTGTTATATCTTTTTCAATACCCAATTCTTTTATTTCATTGATAGAAACTTTTGCCCAACCATGTGATGAATCATCATAAAAATTTATTGTTACATTTTTGCTAGTATTGTATTCACTCATTATTTATACTCCTTTTTAAAGATTATATTGTTTAATAATTTGATTTAATAAAAATCTAGCAAATTCAACTCTATCTTTATCATCACCATTTATTTCATCTTTTAACCATTTCATTCTGTTTATTAGTTCTTTATTCATTTTGTTATCCTTTATCTTGTTAATAAAATTTAACTACCATGTCATTAGAGCATATGTTAAATAAGATTGTCAATAACTATTTAACTATCTTTGATTTATTTTACTTATCACTCTTTTATAAATATCTACTTTCTAACTATTGACAATACTCTTTTTATCTGATAAAATCGTTTACATTGTTTTTGTTTTTGAGTAGCAATACTCAATCGTAGCCTCCAAGCGGAGATTGAGTTAGTAGCATGATTTTATCAAGACTGATTAACCAAAAGCTAATAACTATATATTTAAAAATACTATTAAACATTTAAAAAATACCCTTATTACTTCTATATCAATGTTAATTATTAGTTTAATTCTCATTATGTTTTATTCTCTTATTTTATTATTAATCACTTGATTGTTAATTCTTTTTACTGTATAATACCTATCATATAGGGGTATTTTATACCCTAAAGAAACATAGTTTTTAATGTTTCTAATATAAAATTAGAATCAAAAGATATGTAAGAATTATTTTAAGGCTCGTATAGAGTCTTTTTTTTTATTGAGGGTTATGTATCAAAGGATATAAAAAAATCCCATATCAAGCGATTATGGGATTCTTTTTTTGTTAGTTTTTAGTTATTTTAGATATTTATTAATTCTTTGTGTAAATAATATGGCTTTAATTTACTTTCATTATGTTTTAAATATTTTTTAAAATCATATTGCTTATTATATTTACAGCACCATGATAAAGAATATTTAAATTTACATTCAAATTTAAATTTTATTCTTTCATAGTATTTTAAAAGATTTTCATTTTCTTTTATAATGGCATTAGTTAAAAAATCATTACCAGCAAATTTATAATATCTGTTTATATCTGATTCTAAATTATTAACTAATTCTTTTAATTGTTTATATGTTTGCATTTTTAACCCCTTTTAGATAGTTTTTAACTTCTTCTAATGTATTAAAATCTAATGAATCATTAGATATTTTACCATTTTCTGAAATTGGTTTTATAACATAAGAATCTTTTTTTATGCCATCAAACATATCAGAAAATTTATATGTATGAGTAATTAAATATTTAACTTTTGTTATTTTATGAGTTAATAGTTTATAACTAATATCATTAAAGAATTTTTTATTTTCTTTGCTAAAATAACTTGATATGGCATTTATAGAGCCGTTATTTTTTCTTTTTAAATCTTGTATAGTGTTTATCATTTTAAACCCCTTATTAATTAATTAATGTAAAAAAGTTATCATATATCTTTTTAATATCTGATTCAGGGATATTAAAAACACTTGATAAAGCATTAATATCTGAATCATTATAAGAAAAATTTTTATTTAATTGTTCATTACTTTGAATAATACAATTTAAAATATTATTTAACTTTAATTCTGTTTGATTTGATTTGAATTTAATCATTTTTATACTCCTATTTTATAATTGTTAATATTTGATTGTATTTCATATATATCATAAGCCATGTCATTTATAGCTGATTCATAACCATAATATATAGAATCTGATACATCATAATTTAAATGGCTATAATTATCGTTATAATTATTTAATGATTCTTTACAATTATTTTTAAGATTTTTTAAATATCCTTGATATTGTAATAATAATAATTTGCTAGTATTTTTTAATAAACTCATTTTTAACCCCTTATAAGTATGAATTAATTTCATTTGCAAGTGTTTTATTTTTCATGTTATTTAATACATCTTTTAATAAGTATTTTCTAGCAGTAGAAGTAATACTAGTTAATTCTTTTTTCTTTTTATGGTCTTGTAATATTTCAAAACATTCTTCTTTTTGAATATCATTACCAAAATTTGAAGTGATTAACATTACATTTTCAGAATGTAAATTATTATCAGTATTATTTTTTATTTGATTTAATAAATCTTCTATAAAGCTATTTTCTCTTATATACATAATTTTACCCCTTTAAAAGTTAATATTGTTAAAAGATTTTAACAGTATTTAAAATAATAGACAAGATAAAAAAACCCTTGTTTATCAAGTAATTAATAATTAATAGGATTTATAAACCTTTTATTAAAAATTAATTTCAAATGGCACTTTTTCAAATGCCATTCAAGATTAATTATTAAACTGATTCTTTATCTTTAGAAAAATCATACTCCAATTTATTACCTCTTGAGTCTTTAGCAATAACAGTATCATGTCTTGATTGATTTAAAAGGTTATATTGTGGGTTAGGATTCTCATCTAGAACCCTGGTAAGATATAAATCTTCATAAGTATCATTAGTATCTAATGAAACTTCTTTATCATTCAAAAGAGTGTGAGAATAAGTCCAGCCGTTTACACCTTTATAATAAGCGTCAATTACTGTAATTTGATTTTTAGGATAAAACATATTTTTAATACTCCTATCTAATTAATAAACTGTTAAATTGTTTTAACATTGTTATTTTATAGTAATGAGATAAAAAAGGTAAAAAAAGATTGATATTATTGATTTAAATTACTTATCACCAAACTTAACGATAAGTAAAACTTATCAACACAATCGCTTCAGAATCAATTAAAATAACATAAGTAATATGTTAGTATCAAAAATAACTAAAGTTTGTTAAACTAGCTTTATGCAAGTTATAGAGCTATATAAGTAAAACTTATTAATAGCAATTTATGATAAGTAAAATAAATTAGACAAGAGACAAAAAACATGAGTGAAATAAATTCAGGTAAAATCAAGATTGTAGTAGATACGAATGAGAATCATTCGCATTTGCCAGTGAAAAAGAAAGTAGGTCGACCCGCACACCTTAAATCAGTAGACACCCAAAAAAAAGTTTTTGATTTAGCTACAGTAGGTACTAGGTATGAAGATATTGCATTAGTCCTCGGTATATCAGATGACACGCTAACAAAGTATTACAAACCAGAGCTAGAGAAAGGTCGCATAGAAGCTAACGCTGCTGTTGCTGGGACATTGTTTGAGAAAGCAAAGCAAGGCGATACTAGCAGCATGATATTCTGGTTAAAGACAAGAGCACAGTGGAGTGAAAAAAATACTACAGAATTAACTGGAGAGGGGGGTGCACCCATTAATATCAAAGTAGTAACAGGAATAGATTAAAAAACCCCAGTACCCAAATTTTTTAGGAATAAAATATGCCAAATTATAGTGAATCAGAAATGAGAAGATTAGCAGCAATGCTAGGTAACACAAGAATAGCTGAAGGTGCAATGACTAATAGAGATGCAGAGTTATTAAGACAGTCTATGACAAATAGAATCCCACTGGCTCAAGCAGGTTCTCAAGGTGTAATGACAAATCAAGATGCAGATAGAATAATGCAAAATTTAGGGAATACACAAACAACTAATATATTGCCCATTCCTATGAATGAAAACAATATGCCTATGTTTAATACAGATGCAGAATATATGCAGTATTTAAATGAATATGACCCAGCCATGTTTAATGAGATGCAAAATACTTATTACAATACAAGAGGAACAATGGGTGAAGGAAAAATAGAGCCTATGAATTTTATTAAAGGTTTATTAGGATTATAATTTAGGAGATTTATATGTGGTCATGGCACTGGATTTGTGGTTGTCACTTTGGTTTTGAATGGTATCAAGACATGAAGATGGATGACTCTAAAAATAAAAGGTATTTTGAATACTTTATTATTGATGTAGGATGTTTACGCATACAGAAATGTAAACAAGTGGAGAATGTGTAATGAAACCAATGAAAAAACCAATGAAGAAAAAACCAATGAAAAAAGGCAAGAAGAATTACGCAGATGGTTTGAGTCTATAGGAGACTGTGTATGAGCTTATATGAAAATATAAACAAAAGAAAGAAAGCAGGAACAAGTAGACCTAAAAGTAAATCTACTATTTCAGCTAAAGCATACAAAAATATGAAAGCTGGTTTTCCAAAAAAGAAAAAGAAAGCTAAAAAGAAATAGTGGTAGCAAAGAAAAAAGTAAACCTGTCTGTAGGTAGAGGTGAAAAACGCTCTGTTAAGCAGGGTGCAGGATTGACAGCAAAAGGTAGAGCAAAATATAATCGTGCTACTGGCAGCAAATTAAAAGCACCAGTAACAGGTAAGGTTAAAGCAGGTAGTAAGGCAGCAAAAAGAAGAAAGTCTTTCTGTGCCAGAAGTAAAGGCTGGACAGGTGAGCGTGGAAAAGCAGCCAGAGCCAGATGGAAGTGTTAAGCAAATCAGAAAGAAATAAAATAGCCAGTAAAATCTGGAGAGCTAACAACCCAGATAAGATACGCAGCAAGAATTATAAAGATAGATACGGCATTACATTAGATGATTACAATGTCATGCTAAAAAAACAAAAACATAGATGTTATTTATGTGGCAGTCATAATGATGACACCAAGCTATATGTAGACCACTGCCATACAAAAAAGACAGTAAGAAAGTTATTATGTCAGCATTGTAATACTGGATTAGGTCAGTTTAAAGATAATGTAAAAGTGATGAAAAAAGCAATAGAGTATTTAAAACAATTTTAATGGTAAGCAGCCCTTGTAATGGTGTTTGTAGAATTATAGAAGAAAGTAATGGCGTAGCCAGATGCACTTCTTGCAAACGAACTTATGATGATTTAGAACAATGGTTATACTTATCAGAAGAAGCTAGATTAACTAGGATGGAACAACTAAAAAAGGAGTAACGACCTCGCAAGAGAGTTACTAATTAGATGGCAAAACAAATAACAACTGGCTATAAGCCAAGAGAACCACAAAAAGAAATACACAAGATGGTTAAAGATAATCGTTTTAGTGTTGTGGTTGCTCATAGACGAATGGGTAAGACAGTTTGTGCTATTAACCAACTGATACATAGTGCATTGAACTGTGATAAACCTAATCCTAGATTTGCTTATGTAGCACCAACCTACAATCAAGCTAAAAGAATTGCATGGGACTACCTGCTAGAATATACAAGACCATTAGAAGCTAAAGCCAACATTGCTGAACTGCGTGTAGACTTTATGGGCAGAAGGATAAACTTGTATGGGGCAGATAACCCTGACAGTCTGCGTGGAATCTACCTAGACGGGTGCGTTCTTGATGAGATTGGGAACATTAATCCTACACTATTCACAGAGATTGTCAGACCTGCACTAGCAGACCGACTCGGCTACTGCGTAGCGATGGGAACACCGAAGGGACAGAATCATTTTAAAGACTTGAGAGATAGGGGGTCAAGAAGTGAAGGCTGGGAACTATTAGAATTTAAATCTTCTGAAACAGGAATTGTTGATAAACAAGAATTACTTGCTGCTAAAGCAGAAATGGGTGATGACAAGTATGCTCAAGAATTTGAGTGTAGTTTTAATGCTCCAGTAGAAGGTGCTTATTATTCATCTATTATTAATGATATAGAAGAACAAAATCATATTATAGATATTCCTAAAGACGAACTAGCAAGAACATATACTGGTTGGGATTTAGGTATATCAGACTCTACCAGCATCTGGGTAGCACAGGTAGTCAACAAAGAAATACGACTCATAGACTTTACAGAAAATCATGGTGTCGGTTTAGATTACTATGTAAATTGGCTGCGTGAACATGACTATATGTACGCAACACACATATTACCTCATGATGTCGCTGTAAGAGAGCTAGGCACAGGTAAGTCAAGAAAAGAAATGTTAGAAGATGCAGGACTTAATATTACAGTCGCAACTAAATTAACAGTAATGGATGGTATAGCCGCAGCAAGAAAAATATTACCACGCTGCTGGTTTGATAAAGATAAAACAAAACAAGGATTAGATGCACTACGGAATTATCGTAGAGTATTTGATGAAAAAAGAAATGTGTTTCATGATAGACCCTTTCATGACTGGGCATCACACGCATCTGATGCGTTTAGATACCTAGCAGTCGGTATGGATGAGTCTCCTATGGAAGCATGGACAAAACCACTAGAGATAAACACTTCATGGATAGTATAAATGGCATACGATAAAGAAAATATGAATAGCAAGGAAGATAATGTAGAACTTGCTAACCTAATAGATTCGCATATTAACGACTCATTAGGTTTTATAGAGACTGAAACATCTCAAGAAAGACAGACAGCACTAGAATATTACTTGCGTGAGCCTTATGGCAACGAAGTTGAAGGTCGCTCACAAATAGTTACAGGTGAAGTTGCTGAAGTTGTAGATGGTGCATTGCCACAAATTATGAAAGTCTTTACTAGCAGCAATAAAGCAGTAGAGTTTGAACCAGTTAATCAAGGTGATGGTGTTCTAGCAGAACAAATGACTGCCTATGCTAATCACATATTCTATAAAGACAACAATGGTTTTGAAATCATGCACGATTGGTTTAAAGATGCACTGTTGCAAAAAGTAGGTGTTGTAAAAGCCTATTGGAATGATAAAAAAAATACGACAACAGAAAAATATCAGAATCTGACAGAAGATGAATTAACAATGATTATGCAAGACGAGGAAGTAGAAATCGTTGAGCAAGAAGAAATAGAAGAAGTAATAGAGCAAGAACCACAACCAGCAGTAGACCCAATGACAGGTCAGCCTATGATGAACGAAGTAGGTGAGCCAGTTATGATGGATGTTCCACCGATTGTAAATATTTACTACAATGTAAAATGCAAACGCACAAAAGATTATTCTAAAATTAAAATAGAAAATGTAGCACCAGAAGAATTTTTAAT
>Ga0208767_1003175_pt1 | contig 12068 bp, 16 predicted proteins | sample VirMetDEL_Mar_21_FD_184514 | JGI IMG/M metagenome (GOLD analysis project Ga0208767, IMG submission 184514) | Aqueous microbial communities from the Delaware River and Bay under freshwater to marine salinity gradient to study organic matter... | ecosystem: Environmental > Aquatic > Marine >... | reverse complement strand
CGCATCAACTTCATATGTTGCATCTTCAACATCTACTTCAAATGTAGGCATGTTTATTTCCTACTTACTTTTCAATCGCACAGCGTTAGGATCATAAGACGCACTGTAAGAATCCTCAGAGCCGAAATTTGAAGATTCTATGTTTCCTTCTTTATATTTCTTATCAAAATATTCATCAAAAGTTTGATCGTCACTTCCAATTCTAAAAATACTTCCGTAATTCTCTGACCATCTTTGTGCTTCATTAAATTTTGCAATATTTCTTTTAGAAACATCTGTGAACAATTTTAGAAGTTTTTGATTAACTTCTCTAAGATTTGTTCCATCATAAGTTGTTGCAATAGCTGTCATTAACTCGCGATCTGTATCGTTGCCGCCAATATCAGACAATTTTGCAATACCAAATTGTTTAGATATAGCGTCTGCTAATTGACTTCCTGCGGCTATTTTGTCAGCTCTAGAAACGCCAAGAGAAGAAGCAATTTTAGCTGTCTCTGCAATTAAAGGCCCAAAATATCCTTCTGGCACATTTTTTAGAGCTTCTTCCATAGTTGGAATTGCACTCAAAGCTTGAGAAGCAGCATCAAATTTCTCAGCTAATTGAATAATACGCCTTCCGCTTTGTTGACGCTCTCCTGGCGTTACTCGTTCAGGAGAATACATCATTTCAAGACGTTTATCTGCTGCTGCGGCTCTTGCAGCTTCAGTTTCAGCATCAATTATTGTCTTTCCAATATTGGAAAGCATAGAAGCCTGTTCTTTCCTACCGGCATAAGGATCGTCAATATAATTGCCGCCATAAACCATTCCTGGTCCAACTTGCTCTGGCTCTTGAGCAGCCATAGCGCGGCGCAGATAACCTTGTTGCAATCCTTGATATTGCGGTCCTGCAATTCCAGCAGCCAAAGCGTTAAGCATTGACTGTTGTCCCTGCGCTTGACGCGCTCTTGCATATTCTTGCAAAGCAGCGGTATCTGGTTGTTGTTCAGTCAAAGCTAAAGCGCGTTGTAAATAAGACATTCCAGAAGGAGATATTCTAGAAGGCGACATTGTTGAAGGCGACATTTCTTGATCTACAACAGGCATAGCTTGTTGTGGAGCAGATTGAACAACAGGCGTAGATTGGTTTACAGAAGGAGGATTTAAATAAAATCTAAAATCTTCATTTAACGGAGGATTTAAATAAAATCTAAAATCTTCATTTAACTTAGTTGGATTGTTATTGCTTTTGTCATCAAAGGCTTCCATTGCTCTATAGAATGTCATGTCGTTGATGTTTGGTCCGTAAGCAGCATATTTTCTTCCAACTGTCATAACAAAATCTCCTAAATCTGACCGCCGCCAGACATACCAAGCGCAGCCTTTTCTTCTTCAGTCAAAGGCATACCCATTTGCATTTTATACCGCGCTCTCATAGCAGGGGTGCCGCCTGAAACAGCATCATTAGTTGCGCCAGGGGCGGACTGTGCTTTTTCAATAATGTATCTTTTACGTCCATAAATGTCTTTGGCTGCTTCACCAGCTTTTTCAAATCCTTTACGCGCCATATAAGCCTGACCTAGTTTTGAAAGACCTTCGGCCCACGATGGAGCAACAGCAACATTCCCAACCATTCTTGTTTGCATGGGATCAATAGAAGATTGACGCAAATTCTCAATCATTGCTTGCTTACGCATAAGCTGTTCTTCTTCTGGCGTTAATGCACCAAGTTCAAGAAGTGTATTAAATTGAGACTGGTCAAATCCCATACCTGGGTAGAAGAAACCATTAGCCATTTTTATTCTCCGTCAATTCTAAGGCCCAAAGGCAAATGGGTTGCCAAGAGCAGCAGACCCGAGGCTTGTCAACCCGCCAAACAATCCACCAAGTCCACCTTGTCTTGCATTATAAGCATCAAGCTGCGCCTGATACTGACTTTGAGCAGCACCAAGCAAATCAGGAGTTTGCGCTTGACTTGACAAAGCAAACGATGGGAATTGCGGCATTTGAACTTGTTGACCTGACAACAAGGCGTTCATCTCGTTCAGTGACATGCCGCGCTGCTGCGCCTGTTCTGCAATAGCCTGTTGACGCAATTGATTCTGCATATTGGCGTATTGCTGATTTAGCGCATATTGCTGCGCTTGAGCCTGATTCATTGCGCCCATACGTGACAAATCAAGCCCAGCCGCCTGACCAAGAGCCTGGTTCTGCAAATTGCCTTGCGCCATAGCTTCTGAAATGCCCTGCTGACGACCTTGCATAGAACTTCCAAACTGACGCGCAGCTTCTTGACCAGCTACATCAAACGCATTGTACCTTTCAGCCGCCTGACGCTGTGCAAGATCGTCCAAAGCGCGTTTATACGCCTCGGTGCCTTTCTTAAATCCTTGGTTAGAAAGCTGTGTTTCTAACTGACTTTGCTGATACTGTTGTACCGGCATCATGCGTTCGACAAGAGATTGAGCGATTTGATCTCTGTAATCTGTGCTGTATGTCGGCAATTCTGGAGCGTTGCCAAAATTGTAAGAAGTAGCAAGACCAGGAGCATAATCAGAAAGTTGGGTCTGCATTTCCCCTGGTGTTCCAGCAGAGGTCAAAGCTGGCAGATTTTGCCAGTCAAAAGGCTCACTATAGGCTTCTCCAACACGGCCCATAAATGCAGAAGCAAGATCACTGCGCCCAAGCTGTGTGTCGATCTGAGACTGCAAAGCATTTTGCAAATCTGAAGGAAGCGCAATATTTTGCGTCCATTGCGTTACTGGTTTTCCGGAAGATGGATCAGTAACAGAAGTAGTGTCCCAAGTTTGCGTCCCAAATGGCGTATTTACGATTGGACGGTTCGCATAATTCTGAGCCAACACATTTTGTGCTGATGCAGCCGCTTGCGCTTGTGCAGCACCAGTATAATCAGGCGGCGCGGGAGTAGCTTTGCCCATTTGTTTTCTCCAAAAACTTACAATCTTCAGGACGCATTTCAAAAACAATTAAATCGCCGGAAGGGTGCCCATCAACAATGCGAGTAATTTCTTTCCAACCAACGTGTCTTGTGAATTTAAGAGACTTTTTATTTACCGATTCAATTATGCAGACAATTACTTTGAGTTTTGCAACATTGAAAACATAATCAAAAACGCATCTCAAAAATTCTCTTGTTACCCAGTTTCCATCTCCAGCTATGTGAATTTGACAAGAAGCCCCATTCCAACTGTCAAATCCAACAACTCCTAAAATCTTTCCTTCTGACGTTACGTTACCCAAACACCTAAGATTTTTTGTCGGCATATACTCAATTCTTTGGCAAAGCCAATCGCCTAGAATGTTATGTGGACCGAAAACAATCATTAATGTTTGATAATTGTCTTAGTTGTTACATTATTGCGTTAAAATTATAATCAAAATTGTATGAATCATATAATTCAGATAATTGTTTTAGTCTGTTTTCTTCTTCATTCATAACTTGCTTCCACCAATCTCCATAAACAGGATCATCAAAACCAGTTTTTCTAAACCGGTCTATGTCTGATTGCAGTTTGTTTTGATCAGTCGTTTTCCTAACAGAGTCTAATACTGTCTGCTTCCAGTTTTCAAAAACAGGTGTTTGCGCCCATTGTTCATCCGTCATTCCGCCTTGCATCGCTTGATTATATTGATTCGCATAATCAGCATTTAATTTGTCCCAATCGGTTTGTTGAACTGGTTGATTAGGAATCCCATAAACTCCAATGTTTGTTTCAGTGGGTGCAATGTAAACAGGCTCTTGCGAGCTAGAATCGAAAGACGGAGGTGGAGCAACCACAACTTCTTCATTTGGCGGCGTTTGAGTAGAAGGAGTGTCTCTTGTTGGCATAACAAGCGGTCCTTCACTTCTAGACATCCAAGGATAATACAACGCTTGCGGCCCTTGCGCTTGACGCAAAGGCTCTGGCGATGTTCCTCTCAAAGCAGCAATAAGAGCGTTGCTTTCGGCCATTACATTACTCCGCCAATCTGATTCATTATGTGATAGCTATAAAAATTAGTTGATCCGCCAAACCCACGCATACGCATACGCAACGCGCCGTAGTATCCAAGCCCTCTTATTCCATACCAAGATTCATAAGTATTTGTTTGAGAGGACCATGAAGCCAAATTCCACTTAGCTTCATCCCAATATGAACTTTCATCGCGCACAAATGATGGAGAACCAGCTACAGACTGTAAGCTGTATTGCGTATTCATTTTGACTTTAAGACTTGGCGCTTGAGGCGCTGTAAAAATTGGCTTTACCATGACAAATTGTTTTAATTGTCCTGGCATACCAAAATCATTAAAGGCTACTTGCACTTCACCTTCAATAGCTTGACCTCCTTCGCCATCAGTTTCTACTTGGTCTAATTCGCCCACAATACCTTTAGCAACTCTGTTTGAGTCTGTTGCAAAATAAAAATCTTGTTCATACAAAGAGCAACAAACCATAGGCACATTTGAAAACGTACACCAAGAAGCTGTATTTACATTCATTACATATTGAATGTAATTGTTGTTCTGAGGCGGAAGTTTAATAATTAGGATTTCGCTATCAGCAATAATTTGAACATCAAAAGATGGATCATCTAAATATTCTTGAATAATCGGACCTAATTCAGATTCAATTTTTGCTGATGGTCCTTGCTGTGTGTTTACAAATTGTCCATTAATAAGTTTGGACATTTCAACAAGTCCAAGAGTAGAAAGCAGCAAAACATCGCCACCGTAAGCTGTAAAAAACCGTCCGTATTTTGGAACAGGCCCAACATACCAAACGCCTTTCAAAGCAAATGTTGTGGCACTTGACGGATCAGTACCTTGCCAAACGCCAACATCGCCCTGGCTTCCTACGACGACAAGAAAATCGTCAAATGAAACACCAGCGTCAACAGTCCAGTTAATTAAACCGCGAACATAGCCGCCGTTTCGCAACAAAGAACCCATAACAAATTCTTGCGCTGTGCCGGTGATGGCATCAATCGTATCAAGATACCAAACGCTTGAACTGTCTTTAATGGTAAACCAAACGCGATTTTTGAATACTGCAACGCTTGTAGGATTAGCAGGTAAATTTGTTACAGTCTGCTGCGTCCACGACGATCCATCATAAGTCCAATAACCAGCGCCAGGAGATACAGCTAAAAGAAAGTTTCCAGCACCATTAGCAAACTGAGTAGTGTTCCATTGATTTTCGGTGGAACCAGTAGTTGCTTGAGATACTGTTGGTGTTTCAGTAGTTACGTCCCAAATGTCTCCACCAGAAGCAGCAAACAACTTATTCGTTGTTCCATCTGCGCTGTTATATGAAAACATTGAAACAATAGGATCGTCTAAAGCATTTGTTTGGTACTGCCACCCTTTTCTTAAAGTGCAGCCAGTTTTATTAGGAATAAGATTACGCAAAACCATCGCATCTGTTGCTGGCATTGCGTTAATAGGGTCACGAAAATTCAAGCCGCCAACAGGCGGCGGCGCAACATTAAGCTGTGATGTTTGCGTAGCTGCTGAAAGCCTTGGCGCTTTGAATGATCGAATTGCTTGCAACGGCATATCTAACCACCAAACCCAGTGTCAGGCGTATTAGAAAGCGGTTGAATGTACGGGAAGCGGTATTCACGCGCCATAGTAAGTACCGGCGCACCCTTCTCCTGACCGCGACGGTTTTCAAAGTTTGTATGGAAATCGCGCATGGCCGCGCTTGAATCCAAGCCTTTCATTTCCAGCCATTTTGCTCTGCTATAGAGCGTAACTAGAAATGAATCTAAAAGAATAACGTCGCCATTTTTGGTGGCGCGGTTTTTATACAAGCTAGTGTTATCTTGATCGCGTACCCAAGCCTGAGATTGATAAAAGAACGTAAGCGTTTGCGCTGACGTAGGCGGAGACATGATGTACAGCTTGTTATCACGGACTTGCCAGTAAAAAGAAAGCGTTGGCAGAACTTGTCTAACAATAAGCTGCTGCCACATTTGAGGACTAATAGGACCAATGGCAGGCCACTGATTAGTACTGTTCCATTGCGTCTGATCTACCCATTCATAAAAATCTTCTGGAAGATCAAACGCTTTTTGAACTTGACCGCTTGAGTCTGCTTCAATGGAAATTTCGTAAGTTTTTGTAAGTTCTTGCCAATCATACAAAGCCATCAAATCAAGGCCGGAAAGATTGACCGCTTGAACCATTTGTTCAACAGAAGGGTCTGAACTTCCTGCTGGATCAGAAGGAACCGGATAGCTTACCATCTGCGCTACGTTCTGAACGATGGCAGAAAGCGTAGTGTCGTTAATAATTTGGTAAGCCATCCGTTACGTCCTATTATTCAGAAGATTTTGACTTTTTGCCGTTCATCATCTTCGTCAACGCTTCGATCTGCGCTTGCATTTCTTCAATCTTTGCATCGCGCTCTTGTAGTTCTTCATTCATCTTTTCAATCGGGGCGTTGCCCTTAGCAATTTCAAGGAAAGCAAGAGCGCCGCGCTTATCTTCTTGGAAGCCAAAAAACTTTTGACCAACATTGTCTGAAGCAGAAGCAAGCTGCTCTACAGTATGAATGTTAAAATATTTATATTCTTCTACTTTAACAGGCGTCATGCGCGGCAAAGAAGATAGCGGAGTACCTTCAATTACATTTCCAGCACCAGCCTGAAACTTTTCATATTTTGCGCTAAATCTCTGAATATCAATTTCGCTTACTGGACGTTCTATAATGCTAAGTTTGTCGCCTGGAACAATAATCCTAATGTAATCAAGTTCCTTATAAATAGCACGTCCCGCCTTTTTGCTCTCTCCAGGTTGCATTTTAGGCTTGCGAAAGAACTGAACAAAAAGTTTGTCATCTACAGCAAATCGGGAATCATCAATTCCAGGAGCATCAGCTACGGCTGACCAATCTGTCTGAACTGCGGCGGCGTTTATATTCATCTTTTTTTCCTTTTTTGTAAGAAATGGATGACGTAAGACAAACTCACGTCATCCATTTTATCTATTGTATTTATTACAACGTAGAATCAACGGTAGGATAAGAAAAAACTGCATCAGTATTTGTAGCTTCTGATCCTCCCGTAGCAGTACCAAGAACAACGCCATTAATAGCTTCAGAACCGGCAGTGCCATCATCATCAACAGCACCAGCGGTAGCTGTACTATTTAGGCGTGTTCCTTTGGCAGCAGAAGCCAACGTGCGAAGGCTTCCTTTGCCGTAAATTTGGAACCAGCCGTATTCGTTGTCAGCAAGAGCCGCTTGAGCAGCGCCACAACGAGTACCGTATCCCGAAGAACCAGGAGCAGTAGTCGTAGTGCTTGCCATAGCAAAATCAAAACCAGTTAATTCCACACAAAGATAACCAGCGCCAGTAACAGCGCCGCTTGCACGACCATAAACAAATTCTTGATACCCATTAGTCGGATCATCGTATCCACCAACAGTACCCAACTTAAATTCAGGATTGGCGGTAGAAGCCGCAATCTGTGTGGGGATAATACCAATAATAGCTTGAGCCATAGTTAATTCCTTTCAAAAAGACCTTGGTAGGAATTTTTTTACCTACCAAGGTAAGTTGACCCCACCACAGGGCTAATTCTGGATACGACCCTGGAACTGAGCGCCTGAAGAAGTCAGATTGCCAGCCCACCCTAGAATCTGAACTTCAGCGTCCTGGTTGATTGCGTAGCGACGAGTTGGACTCAGCGCGACCATGTTGCGATCTTTATGAGGACGCAGGAATATGTACTTTGTATTGAGCATGAAGCCGGTGTCGGCCGGGCAAAATCCGCCAATACCACCATCAAGCACAACGTCAGCATCCATAAACTTCAGCGTTGGGAAGCCAAGGTCGCCCGTCTTAGGATCAGTGAAACGCTGTTGAGCCTGAAGCGAACCCATGTAATAGGTCCAATAGCTGTTGCTAAGAACAATCAGGTCAGGACGGTCAGAACCGCGAACCAAAGACGACCAGAGCTTGTTCAAGGCCGCTTGGATTGTTGTGGCACTCGGAGTAACAGATTCAGCACTGAAATCATAAAGCTGCGAACGCCAGAAGGTCCAAGTAGCGCGATCAATGCCGCCGTAGGTGCCAGTCGTCGGATCAGACGGGACAGCCGCATCAAGGCCGGTCACTTCCTTACCGCCGTCACCAGTACCGTCGCTATAGACGGACTCAGCCAGCTTATTCGCCATCGTGCTTTCCGCCACGTTCATACGGGCTTCAAGCAGGTCGATGAACTGTTCACGACCAGCGTTCTGCAACATTTCCAAGCCGCTCATAACGACCGGGCAAGCAAGCTGCTTAATGTTGTATTCCGCCGCGCTGATAACGTCAGCCGCCGCAACCGGCAGCAGGTCATAGCCGCTATAAAAACCGGCGTTGCCGTTCTGCTGGAACGACAATTCTTGGAAAATCACGTTACCGCCGCCAAACGGCTTCACGTTGCCACGGTTATTAAGCCGAGCAAGCAAAGCGTTGTTTTTGGTTACGTTGTCAGCAATCTGACGGGTACGCGACTGAATAGTTGTCGCAATAATGTCCGTTACGGACGTATTCGCAAAAGCCATCTTATTTCTCCATGATCTATCGCCCGCTCAATCGGGCGGTTAAAAAACACACATCGTTCATGCAGCAGAACGAGCGGTCCGATCATGTTCAACGCCATAAGGCGCAGATGGCATAACGTCCCCGACGATAAGCAAATGGGACTGGCGTCTTTTGCTTAGTGTCGCTGCACGTTGTTGAAATTGTTAGATATTCTACATAAGCAGATTGTGATGGTTTATTAATATTAAGCGTTCTTTCGATGGCACTTAATTATTAACAAATTCACAAAAGCAGTAAAAAACTAACAATTACAATTAGTTAGCAAAACAATGTTTTGCTTTAACAAACATACTCTTATCTTGAATGTGATGCAATAGCCGCTTCAATAGCCGATCTAACATCCACAGCGGCCCTCTGAGGCGCAGAGATAGCCGGAGCGCCAGATACACTTACCGCCGCAGACTTTGCTTTCTGAGCCGCCCCAGTCAGTTTATTGGCATCAACACTTTTGCCACGCTGTTGCAAAATTGACCTAATCTTAGGATTGGCAATACAAGCCTGCTGATAAGCCTCTTGCAACGTCAATTCACGGCCTCGACGCTGTGCAACCTCCATCAAGTCAGCCATATCCTCGCGCACATCTTCGGCAAATTCAGCGTTCTGCAAAAAACCTTGAACCTCGGTAGCCGCTTCATGCGTCAACTTTTCCTGCTGCATATGTTGGGCTTGCTGAAACTGGTTCATAAAATTCTGAACAGGCGCAAGCTGTTGTTGCAGCATATTCCGCATTTGAGCAGCTTGAGCATCTTCTTGCGGAATTTCGCCAACAAGCGCCGAATCCAACTGCTCAATAAACGCTTTTCCAAATCGGCCAACACCAAACTGCTTAACAATGCCAGCTACCATCTGCGCTACATCGCCAGAAGTGCCGGTACGCAACCTAGCCGCCGTTGCCATAAGATTATCCACGGCTTGCAACGGATTGCTGTTTTCAGCCTTGATAAACATTTCATACGGCTGAATAACACGGTTGAATTGTTCAACCATTTTCCGCGCTTCGTTGCTTTCTTTTAGTGTGTTTTGAATGTCGCGCTCGCGGCGCATAACTTCATTTTTTATTTCTGTTGGAAGCGCCGCCCAATGTTCTCTTACTTCAGGCTTCCAAGAAACAGGAGCTTTTTCAATTTGTTTTGGTTCAGATTTAGGACCAGGTTTTATTGCAGTTTTTTCAACAGAACTTTCCGCTTGATTTGCAATATTAGTATTATCTGTTTTTGCAAACTTATCTTGCTCATCTTGTAATTTTTCTGTTTGTTCATTGTTGACAACATCTTCTGTAGGTTCAGATACAGGTTGTTCAACAACAGCTTCATTTGATGAAGTCTGCACTTCTTCTTCTTCTTGCGGGATAGCAGCTTCTAAAGCATCCCTAATTGTGGTGGATTCATTAGTCATTTTTATTTATTCTCCAGTTGGTGAATTACGCGCCTAATGTGATCGCGTGTAATGGTTCCGCCTTTCTGATAGTAATTTTCCCGTTCTTGCTGTCTTTTAGCCCACGTTTGTTTGTAATCATCCACTGTAGTTAATCCATGCCGCTTCATATATTCGCGGTGCTTTTTGCGCGTACCAATATCTGTGCCGTCAGTTGCGCGTAATCCTTCATAATGCGCGTCAGAAACCACAATATTGTTTCTTAGAGTTTTTTCCCTTGGTTCTACTTCAACAACTTTTTCTAATTTCTTGTCATAAATAAAAACACGTTTCATTTATTTCTTCCTTAAAGCCTTGGCTTGCATGGCTTGTTTCAGCATCTTTGTGCCTGTATCGGCTTTGTTAAAATCTTTAGCAACGCTTTGAGGAACGCCAGATTTCTTGGCAAACGCAGGATCATGAGCCGCAGCCGCCATAAGACGCGCTTGCGCTGGTGATTTACTTGGCATTTTTGTATTCTTCTTTGTTTTCTTTTATATCAACATAAGAAGATTCATCTTCCATTTCAGAGTCATCATTTTCTGACTCCATTTCCATTTCGGACATATCAGGTTCTTCGTAATCATCCGGCATACGCGATAATTGACGAAGAATCTCAGCGTAAATTTGCATTTTTGCTTTCATATATCACCTACCATTTAACTTTGTTTGCCCAATAAGCAGCAGACATTTTTCCTTTGGCAATGTTGCTGGCATGACGCGCCTTAAATGCTTCTCGACGCTTTCTATATGATTCTGACTCTCCTTCTTTCTTAGGAGAACCGCTAACACCTTGTTGCCCAAAACGAATAAGTTTTATTTGTTCACCTTGTTTAGCCAAAACAGCATGAGATTTTTCTGGATGAGATGGCGTGCGTTTAGGATTGTTAAAACCACCAAAATCTTTACGCAAAGCGTTAATTCTTGACGAGTATTTATCCATCACTAATTCGTAAACACGCCTACAGCCAATAATTCAGCATCTGCGCTAGTAGAAACCGCCCAACCACCATCTTGAGAAACCATGTTCATCTCAATGCTATAAACTCCTTTTACTACTCCGTTTGGGAGAACCAAATGAGTCATGTCGCCGTCATGTATATTAATATCTGCGCTGTTATTTGCTGTTAATGTCACCACCAAACGGTGCAAATAATCTCCTAATTGCCCATCATTGCCCAATGGGTATTCAGTTTCTTGTCCAGAAACGTGAACGTAAGCATATCTATATGGCTCTGGAACACCTGACATAATTACCTCACAATTGGCGGAAGGTTTTGATTAGGCTGCATTGCACTTCTCGCCATTGCGTTCATTTGCAACACTTTGGCTTGCGTATCTACTTGTGTTTCTTGAGCGTTGGCTTCTCGCTCTCTTGCTTTTGCGATTTCGGACGCCGTTTTTGCTTGATCTTCTGGGCTTGGTTGCGGCGGTCCTGGCGGATTTTGCTGGAGTTGGGCAACGGCTTGGTCAATGACTCCTTCGATTTCAGCGGAGACTCTGAACTTGGCAACGGCCCATTGCATAAGTTTAAGGAAGTACGGAGCCGCGCCAGGAACTGCCTGAGCCATTGGAGACACTTGGCTGATAAACGCGCCAAGCCCTTGCATAAATTGGACAGCACTATCGCGCTCTGCCGCATAATCAAGCGCAGCCATTGAATCAGCTTCGACATTTATTCTGTACTCCGCTAAGCGTTCATCCTTAATAAGCTGAATGGCCGGACCAGCAAATTGCACGTCTGGTGTGCGAATTACATTTGACCGTTCGGCAATCGTTTCAGGCTGCCAATGCTTGCTGATAATTTCAGCCTTAATCCGCAGCAGGTTAGTAATCCACTCAGCAATATAGAACTGACTTAGTTGCACTCGCGTAGAGCCAAATTGCGCTTTGATTTGCTGTGCTGTAGCCGTTTCACTAGCGCGGGTGCTGCCGCGCATAATGTCGGAAATGCCAAGCACTTCATAAATTTGAACCGTCTTATCCTGACGATACTGCCGCAACTGGTTAATGGCATTTACAACCTGATCAATCGGAACCCAATCAACCTTGCCCCTTACGCCACCGGCCTCGGCA
>Ga0208767_1003171_pt1 | contig 12070 bp, 16 predicted proteins | sample VirMetDEL_Mar_21_FD_184514 | JGI IMG/M metagenome (GOLD analysis project Ga0208767, IMG submission 184514) | Aqueous microbial communities from the Delaware River and Bay under freshwater to marine salinity gradient to study organic matter... | ecosystem: Environmental > Aquatic > Marine >... | reverse complement strand
TTTCCATATTTAGAAATGGTAAAAGAATGGAATGGTTCATGGGTACATACATCTGAATTTGAGGCTAAACAACCACAATTAGATCCAAAACCACATATGGCGGATCCTCAAGCGTTATGGAATGCTAGACCTCAAAGAGCAGCTCCGGTTACAGTTTATTTAGACCCACAATATTGGCCTGGTCAATTTACTTCAAATGGTATGCAGCCATCTATAGATCCTTTAAAAGAAAATAACAAAAGACAGTTGGGAGTAAGAGTAGGGAGTGTTACAATAACTACATAATGACATACGCAGAATTATTACAAAAGGTTAGAGATTATACAGAAGTTGATTCAGCTGTTTTAACAGACGCTATTGTTCAAGGAATGATAAGAGATGCTGAGCTTCGTATATTTAGAGAAGTGGACGCTGATTACACAAGAGAATATGCAACAGCTAATTTAAATATTAATTCACCTTATTTAGATTTACCAAGTGCTAATGTAACAACAAGTACTAGAACATCTATTATTGTTAGATCTATGCTTGTTTTTGATTCAACACAAACACCTACCACTAAAGAATATTTAGATAAAAGAGATACAAGTTTTATTTTTGAATATAATAGTACAGGATCAACAGGGGTTCCAAAATACTATGCTAATTGGAAAGAAACTACTATTATTATGGCTCCGGCACCAGATGCTCAATATAAGGTTCAGCTAAGCTATATATACTCCCCAGAGGCTTTATCAGCTACAAATACGACAACTTACTTATCGGATAATGTTTCAGATCTATTATTCTACGCAACAATGGTACAAGCCTATGAATTTTTAAAAGGACCCATGGATATGTACAAAATCTATTCAGACAAGTATAATGGAGCTATACAAAGTTTTGCGTTAGAGCAAATGGGCAGAAGACGTAGAGACGAGTATATGGATGGAGTGCCAAGGATAAAAGTTCCTTCACCTTCACCAAATAATTAAAGATTTTAATAAGGAGAAAATAACATGGCAATTACACAAGCAGTAGCTAACTCATTTAAATCTGAAATCCTACAAGGAATTCATGATCTAGAGAGTGGCGGAGATTCATTTAAATTAGCACTATACACATCTGTAGCAACTTTAAGTTCTGCAACAACTTCATACACAACATCAAGTGAAGTAGCAGCATCTGGAGAATACGTAGCAGGTGGTGGAGTACTACAATCACAACAAGTTTCATTAGCAACAGGCGGAGTCGCAATTGTTGATTTTGCAGATCTATCTTTCACAGGAGTAACACTTACTGCGAGAGGTGCTTTAATTTATAACGATACTGAAGCAGATAAATCAGTTTGTGTTTTAGATTTTGGTGCAGATAAAACTGCAACTTCAGGAACTTTTACAATTCAATTTCCACAATTTACTAGTTCGTCAGCTATATTAAGAATCGCATAATTTAACAGGGAGGCCCGATGGCAGATATTACAGTTCAGGTATCGTCAGCGGGTCTTACTGCATTTGGAGCTTCATCATGGTCATCAGAATCTTATGGTGGAGACAATTCTGCTAGTACAACTATTGGATCTTTAGATGCTTTCAACAACGAAGGTTGGGGAAGATTAGGTTGGAATTCATTAGTTTGGGGACAAGATTTTCAAGATATAACAGTACAGGTAAATACACCAGGTAATCCCACTTTATGGGGCGGTGATGTTTGGGGTGATGCTTCCTGGGGTCAAATCACTGGAATGGATACTGACCTAGGTGCTTCTGAACTAACTGTAAGCATTGATCAACAAGTTACCGGTGAAGAATTAAACTCAACAACAGATAGTGTAGTAGCTGGAACAAGTGCTGTAGCAACACCTAGCTCACCTTCTCCTATTGCAAACACTTCTGTTAATGATGTTTTTGGTGGAGAATTAAATGTAGTTCAAGTAACCTCTCCTTCTAATGATGAATGGGGAACTGAACTGTGGGGTTCAGGACAGTGGGGAGTTGGGGACGGTATTACAATATTTGTTGGTACTGAAACAGAACATATTGCAGATGGAAACGTAGAAGTTACAGGAAATCAAATTGACTTTGAAGCGGTAGGAACAGTAGAAATACCTGTAGTAACTGAGGGTATACAAATAGCTTCTTCGGTTAATGATGTTTTTGGTGGGGAAGTTGTTGAAGTACAAGTCACTACAGCTTCAGCTACGAATTGGGGTGATGCTCCGTTTGGAGCAGGACAGTTTGGTCAAGGTCCTGGAACAGATATATCACAAGGCGGTGAAGAAATTGGATTACCTTCTCAAGAGGTGCCTGTTACAAATACTAATTTAACACTAAATTCATTTGCTAATAATCAACCTACAATTACAGCAGATGCTAACGTACCAGTCACAGGTCAAGAAATAACAACTGTTTTAGGTAATGAGGATGCTATTCCAAACACTATAGCTAGTCCAACAGGTATTGATCTTACAGTCAGTCTTAATGATGTTTTAGCAGGTATCAGTGATATTGCTTTACCTAGCGGAGTGACAATGACATCTAGTAGTGGTACAATAGGTTTAAATGCGTGGGAATTAGTTGACCCGGGAACAGCTCCGACTTGGACCGTAGTTGACAAGGCAGCGTAATAGAAATAAAATTAAAGAATTAATAAAGGATAAAAATTATGGCATCAGCATACTCAACAGATCTAAAATTAGAGCTAATGGTAACAGGGCAAAACTCTGGTACATGGGGTGATAAAACAAATACAAATTTAAACTTAGTACAACAAGCAATTGCAGGTTATGAAGCAATAGATGTTGCATCAGCAGATGTAACTTTAGCAATGACAAACGCAACTTTGTCAAACGCTAGAAATATGGTTCTTAATTTAACAGGAACTTTAGCGGGTACAAGAGTTGTTAACGTTCCAGATGGAATTGAAAAAACTTATATCGTTGCAGACAGTACTACAAGAGCGGGTTATACATTAACTATTAAAACTGTATCAGGTACAGGTGTAGCAATTCCAGCAGGTAAAACAGTTTTAGTTTTTGCTGATGGTACAAATGTTGTTGATGTGTTCTTTATGAAAGATTTGGTAGAAGACACTACTCCTCAATTAGGTGGAGATTTGGATGCAAACGGTAATAATATTTTAATTGATAATGGTAATTCAATTAATGATGAAAATGATAACGAACAAATTAAATTTGCAACTACTGCATCTGCTGTTAATGAAATAACAGCTACTAATGCTGCAACAGGAAATGCTCCTAGTATTTCAGCAACAGGTGGTGACACTAATGTTGATTTAAATTTAACACCAAAAGGAATTGGTAGAACAACTTTCAATGGTCAAGGTAAAATTCAAAGTGTTGCAGAAAAAGTTACAACTGAAGCAACGGCTGCTACAGGAACTGTTAACTATGATGTTTTAACACAAGCAGTATGGAATTTCACAACAGATGCATCCGGTAACTGGACTTTAAATGTTAGAGGAGATGGTTCAAATACATTAAACTCAATTATGGATACAGGTGAGTCAATCACAATAGCTCATATTGTTTCTCAAGGTGGAACAGCTTATTATAATTCAGCTGTGCAAGTTGATGGTAGTGCGGTAACTCCAGAATGGCAAGGTGGTTCAGCACCTACTGAAGGTAATGCAAGTTCACTTGATACTTATACATACACAATTATTAAAACTGCAGACGCAACGTTTACAGTATTAGCATCGCAAACACAGTTTGCGTAATAAAAGGAGAATAAAAATATGCCGATAATTGGTTCATTCGGAGCAGGATCCGCAGGAGGCTACGGTCAAAGAAAAGGCGGTGTAGCACCTAATCCATTTTCAGCAGATTATTTAATGGTCGCTGGAGGAGGATCAGGAAGAGGCGGAATCGGCGGCGGAGGCGGCGGAGGCGGATTATTATATTCATATTGTAATGCGTGTGCTGCTGGAATAGGTTTTGATACCGGACTTTACAATATTACAATCGGAGCAGGTGGTTCTGCAGGTGTCGGAACAGACACAACAATAATTTCATGTGGAGCACTTGCATGTATTTCTAAAACAGCAACTAGAGGTGGACATGGACAACCATGTAGCCCGGCACTTAGAAATGGAGGATCAGGAGCAGGTGGAGGTCACCAAGGAACTGGAGGTTCTGGAAACACTCCAGCAGTACCGACTGCATTAGGTGGTCCTCAAGGTAATAACGGCGGCGGAGCTGGTGGAGGAAACTATGCAGCTTCTGGTGGCGGAGGTAGAGGAGCCACAGGAACATCTTCATCAGGACCTGGTGGAGGCGGAGGCCCAGGTGGAGCAGGTATAACAGTAAGCATTGATGGAAATCCAAGACAATTCTCAGGAGGCGGCGGAGGCGGAGCATACAATCCAGGATCCGCAGGTGGAGGATCTCCTTGTGGATCTGGTGGAGCAGGAGTTCCAGGAACAGGCCCAACAACAGCCCCTCCAGCTAGTAATGGAGCCGTAAACCGAGGTGGTGGCGGTGGAGGAAATGGTGAAAGTGCACCTCCTTCAAATACAGGAAATGGTGGATCAGGTTTTGTTGTTTTAAGATATCCAAATGCAATAGCCCCATCAATAACAATTGCACCGGGTACAAATACAACTGCACCTGTACCAGGTTGTCAAACAGCAGCTACATTTACAGTAACAGGAACATTTTGTGTGGCGGGTGGTTAAAATTAGGAAAAAATAAATATGGCACATTTTGCAAAATTAGATGAAAACAATACTGTAGAAAAGGTAGTAGCTGTAGCAAATGATATACCTACTTCAAATGGACCATTAGGAGAAAATGATATGCATGTTGATGGAGAAACATGGTGTCAGAATTTTTTTAAAGGTGGTACTTGGAAACAGACTTCTTATCATGATAATTTTAGAGGAAGATATGCGGGTATAGGTTTTACTTATGACGCTGAAAAAGATAAATTTATTGAACCTCAACCTCATGCATCATGGACATTAAATGCAAATGGTGATTGGCAGGCTCCAATAACTTATCCAACAATTATAGATGATGGTGTTGATCCTAGTGTTTGGCAATATTCAATTGTTTGGAATGAAACAAAATATCAAGCTGATAATAATACAGGCTGGGAGGCAAGAAAATCAAACGATAATGTGGCTTTCTCTGAAAAAGCAGTTTATAATTGGAACGGCACAACTTGGGTTTCTGAGTAATATTTTTTACTTAACATTGACATTTTCATAATAGATGTTAAAACATGTTCATAAAGATATATGAACTTTACAGATGAATTTATTTAATCATTATTGGTATTTTAAATCAGCAATTCCTGTTAGAATTTGTGATGAAATCATAAAATATGGGAAACAGTTACAAGATCAGATAGCAGTAACTGGTGGTTATGATCCTAAAAAATTAAATGAAAAATCAATAAAAGATTTAAAAAAGAAAAGAAATTCTAATATTGTTTGGATGAATGATCGTTGGATTTATAAAGAAATACAACCTTATATTCATAAAGCAAATAATAATGCTGGTTGGAATTTTAATTGGGATTATTCTGAATCTTGTCAGTTTACAAAATATGAAAAAGGACAATATTATGATTGGCATTGTGATTCTTGGGATAAACCTTATTTTAATGAAAAAAATCCACAAGATCCAACTAACGGAAAAATAAGAAAATTATCAGTTACTGTTTCTTTATCAGATCCAAAAGATTATAAAGGTGGGGAGTTAGAGTTTGATTTTAGAAACTTAGATCCAGATAAAAAACCTCACACACGTAAATGCAAAGAAATACTACCTAAAGGATCATTAGTTGTATTTCCTTCTTTTGTATGGCATAGAGTATGTCCAGTTAAAAAAGGATCAAGGTATAGTTTAGTAATATGGAATTTAGGATGGCCATTCAAGTAATAGATAATTTTTTAGATAAAGAAGTTTTTAATAATATTAAAAATATATTATTGGGATCAAATTTTCCTTGGTATTACAATGACTTTATGACAAGAGATCCTGATAATAAATTTTATTTTACACATACTTTTTATAGAGAACCAGGAATTGTCAGTGAGTGGTTTAATATGTGGCTTCCTGTAATACGAAAATTAGAATGTAAAAGTATTATAAGAATAAAAGCTAATAATTATTGTTGGGTACATAAAGCAGAACAAAATGAATTTCACAGTGATTATCCTTTTAAACATAAAGGATGTTTATTATATATAAATAATAATAATGGTCCTACATATTTTAAAAATAAAAAAGTAGAAGCAAAAGCAAACAGAGTAGTTTTATTTGATCCAAGTGTTCCTCATGCAAGTAGTTTATGTGATAATCGTAAAAGGAGAGTAACAGTTAATTTTAACTATTTTTAAACTATGATAATGATTTTAGAAAAAGTAATTACTAAAAAAGAAGCTAAAGAACTTATAAAATTATTTAAAAAAAATAAAAAGAAAGCTACTAAATTTCCTTCTAATTGGATGGATAACAATTCTCCTTCCGCTTATTGCATATACGATAGTAATTTAAAAGATAATTTTCTTACTAAAATTCTACAGCGAATAGAAAAATTAGTACAAACATATTATGGAAAAAAAATTAAGATTGAAAGAAGTGAATTAAAAGAACATGAAGATGGGGCTTATCATGTAATGCACTATGACAGAAAATTTAGAACAAGTTCTTTAGGTTTAACTTCTGTTTTATATTTAAATAATGATTTCGTAGAAGGGCATACATATTTTCAAGATTTAACTAGAGTTGTGCCAAACATTGGAAGAATGATTATTTATGATGGTTTAAAATATGAACATGGTGTTTCAGAAGTAGGAGGAGGAAGTAGGTATACAATTCCTTGCTGGTATAAAATATGAAAATAAAACAAACTTATCCTAAACAATTAATTAGAGAAGAACATTTTAAATGTCCAATATGGTTTGCTGATGAACCTACGTTTGTAAAAAGTTTAAATAAAGCTTCTGATCCACACATTAAAAAAGCAAAGAAAAATTTAAAAGAAGCTACTGATAAAAGAAATAAAAATTTTGGAGATAGGGGTGATATGGGTAATGTTTTTCATTCAACATCTTTAGTTAATGATCCTAATTTTAAAAATTTACAAAATTATATAGGTGCAACTTCTCATAATTTATTAATAGAAATGGGATTTGATTTAACTGATTATCAAGTTTTTATAACTGAAATGTGGGTTCAAGAATTTGCTAAAAATGGTGCAGGGCATCATTCTTTACATACTCATTGGAACGGACATATATCGGGTTTTTATTTTTTAAAAGCTTCAGATAAAACATCTATGCCAATGTTTGAAGATCCAAGACCTGGTAATTTAATGAATTTACTTCCTGAAAAAGATAAAACTAAATTAACTTATGCAAATACACAATTACATTATAAAGTTAAACCAGGTAGAATGATTTTTTTTCCATCGTATATGCCACATCAATTTATTGTTGATATGGGTTATGATCCCTTTAGATTTATACATTGGAATTGTCAAGCAATACCAAAAGGAGTAATAAATGTCGTTCAAGAAAAATAAATATACAGTATTAAAAAAAGCTATCTCAACAGAACTTGCAGAATTTGTTTACAAATATTTTTTAAATAAAAGAAAAGTTGCAAGATTTTTATTTGATCAAAAATACATTTCACCCTTTACAGAATACTGGGGTGTATGGACAGATGAACAAGTTCCAAATACTTATTCTCATTATAGTGATTTAGTTATGGAAACTTTACTTCAACAAGTAAAACCTGTTATGGAAAAACACACTGGATTAAAATTAAGTGAAACATATTCTTATGCTAGAATATATAAAAAGGGTGATACATTAGCACGTCATAAAGATAGATATTCTTGTGAAATTTCTACAACATTAAATTTAGGTGGGGATAAATGGCCAATTTATTTAGATCCTACAGGTAAAATTGGTCAAGCAGGTATTAAGGTAGATTTAAAACCAGGGGATATGTTAATTTATTCTGGTTGTGATTTAGAACATTGGAGAGAAGAATTTACAGGTAAAGACTGTGGACAAGTATTTTTACATTACAATAAAGCAGGATCTAAATCTGCTAAAGAAAATTATTTAGATACAAGACCTTTATTAGGTTTACCCGCTTGGTTTAAAAAAAGAAATAAATAAATTTAAATTGTGAAACAATTTAATGAATATTTAGAAAACTTAAAGTATCCATCTAAAAAAGACACTTGGAATATATCTGGAATTATAAAAGGACAAAATGCTTTTTATAAATTTGACACAAGACCTATACAAAAAATTAAAGATGGTGAAATAGGTAAATATGGTTCTTTCAATACCAAAGCAGATAAAATAGTATTTGAAGCTAAAAAACAATGGATTATTGTAGATGTAGAGGAGCTACATAAATATATAAAAGAAAATAAACTTAAAAAGGTTTATTTACAAGATTTGCTATCTAATCTAGAATGGAATATAATACTACCCAAATAGGCTAATCTTTATAGATATACGCTTATAGTGTATAATCCAAGCATGCCATTACAAAAAGTAAATTTTCAACCAGGCTTTAACAAACAAGCATCTGACTCAGGGGCCGAAAACCAATGGGTAGATGGAGATTTTGTAAGATTTAGGTATGGAATGCCTGAAAAAGTAGGTGGTTGGCAGGAAATTATGGACAAGAAACTTGTAGGAGCGGGTCGTGCTTCACATACTTGGGCTGATTTAGATGGCAGAAAATTCTTAGCTATCGGTACAAACAAAATTTTATATATCTACAATGGGGATGACTACTATGACATTACACCTTTTGATGCAAATTTAGCAAAAACCGGATGTGACATCACTACAACTAATGGTTCAACAACGGTTACAATTACAACACCCACGGCTCACGATCTAGAGCCGGGTGATCTTTTAACTTTTGACAATGCCGGATCATTTACAGGGGGTCAAACAAATTATACAGCTACTGACTTTGATGATGTTTTATTTGAAGTACAACTAGCACCTACTACTTCAACCTTTACAATTTTAATGCCCACTGCTGAAACAGGAACGGGCGCAACAAACGACGGTACTCTTGATAGTAAACCCTACTATAAAATAGGACCTTTACAGCAAGCCTTTGGTTATGGTTTTGGTACAGGTTTATACGGAGCTTCTACTTGGGGTACACCAAGAACTACTTCAAATGCGATACTAGATCCAGCTTCATGGTCATTAGATAATTATGGTGAATTATTAATCGCAACTATTAAAAACGGAGCTACTTTTTCGTGGGACCCAGATGGAGGATCAGGAATAGCAGCTAGAGCAACTATACTATCTGGAGCACCAACAAGATCTGTTATGAGTATGGTGTCTGATAGAGATAGACATTTAATTATTTTAGGAACTGAAACAACTATAGGTTCAGCAACAACACAGGATAAAATGTTTATTAGATTCTCAGATCAAGAATCTTTAACTGATTATACTGCAACATCAGTTAACACTGCGGGTTCATTTAGAATAGATAGTGGTACCAAAATTGTAGGTGCTGCAAAAGCAAAAGATTACATATTAATTTTAACAGATACTTCTGCGTACTTTATGCAGTTTGTGGGACCTCCTTTTACTTTTAGTATTAGACAAGTGGGTTCAAACTGTGGATGTGTTGGACAACATTCAATAGTATATGCTAATGGAGCTGTTTACTGGATTTCAGATACAGGGGGGTTCTTTATGTTTGATGGTACTGTTAAAGCTTTGCCATCACTAGTAGAAGACTTTGTATTTCAAACTAATGATAATGCACCAGGTTTTAATTTTTCTAATGGTTCAGAAATAACTTATGCGGCTCACAATTCTTTATTCTCTGAGATATCTTGGTTTTACGCATCCTCTACCTCAAGCTATATAAATAGACAAGTAACTTTTAATTATGCAGAACAAACTTGGACTACAGGTTCATTAGCTAGAACTACTTTTACTGACACTCACTTATTTGATCAGCCTATCGCTACAGAGTTTGATGTTAATTTTACACCTACAACACCAACAATTCAGGGGGTATCGAATGGTGCAAGTAGAGTGTTTAATCATGAAATAGGAACTAACCAAGTACTAGCGGATGGCACAACCACAGCTGTTCCTGCATTCATAACTTCAGGAGATTTTGATTTAGATGCTCAAGGTGACGGAGAATACTTTATAAAGCTTAGAAGATTTATACCTGATTTTAAATATATTAATGGTAATGCAAAAATTACAATAACAACTAGAGACTATCCCGCTCAAACACAAGGAAGCTCTCCACTAGGACCCTTTACAATTGACTCATCTACGAATAAAGTAGACACAAGAGCAAGAGCAAGACTTGCTGCAGTTAAAGTAGAAAATGATGGATTAAATGAAAGTTGGAGATTTGGTCAATTTAGATTTGACATACAACCAGATGGAAGAAGATAATGGCTAAAGTACAAGTATTTTTACCTGAACCACCACAGGAGTTTAACACAGAAACTTTCAGACAAATAAATGCAGCTATTGAGACTTTACAAAATCAATTAAACACTTCTTATCAAGAAGAACAAAAAAATGAACAAAACACATTTAACTATTTCATGTCATGACAATAAGATACAAAAGCGAAACATTTGATTTAACTACAACTAATCTTACTACTATTTTAACATGCCCTGCAGATGCGACTATTCTTGTAAAAACAGTGCAGGCTAGTCATAAGGCCGGAGGAGGTGTGGTCTTAGATACTTATTTGCAAAAATCTGGTGGATCAGACGTTGAGATAAGTCACCAAACTTTATCAGCAGAATATACAAATATGATAAGTAATACTTTAAATATGGAAGCTAACGATATTTTAAAACTACAAGCGGGAACAGCTAACGAGATTACAGGAGCTGTAAGCTATGCTTTGTTAGATAGATCACAGGAAAATGGCTAAACAAAAATTTAATACTTTTACACCAAGACCAAAACCTCGTAAGCGTCCAAGACGTCACAAGAAGACTCTTAACAAAAGTGAAAAAAGATGTTATAAAAAGTACAACAGACAAGGAAGAGCATAATGACACAAAAAACAGTAATAATTAATGGTAAAGAAGTACCGGTTATTCCAGCTAAAGCGGAAGAAGAAGTTAAGAATAAAAGAACAGGTAAGCTATATGCTGATAAAGCTGAGTTTGATGCTGATGTAGCCAATAACGACACAGACACTTCTGCAGAAGATTTACAAATAAATCAAAAAATAACAGTTGCATCTATGAGTATCTTTGGTAAAACAAAGGTATAATGCAACCAGCAGGTGGTACCGAATTACAACTAGCTTATCTTAAAAAACACATTAACCAAGGTGTGTTTGATTCCGTACAAATCACTACTTCAGTTCCAGAAAAGATTCCATTAGATCCTGTTAAATCAAATATTCTTTGGCAGAAAAATTCTTACGATCAACCTAATATTTACCCTTGGTTTAAAAATAAAGATAATCATTCTAAATATGATTGGTATGTTTTTAATAGTCATTGGAATTACGAAAACTTTAGAAAACATTTTCAAGTACCTGAAGATAGATGCACGGTAATTAAAAACGCAATAGACTATGATGAGCTACAATTAAAAACAGATTTTACCCCAAAGCCTAAAGTTAAGATGTGCTATATCTCTACACCGTGGAGAGGTTTAGAAATAGCTTTAGCTGCTATGGATGCAATTAAAGATCCTGATATAACTTTGGATGTTTATTCTAGTACAAAAATTTATGGTAAATCATTTGAGCAAAGTAACGATGATCAATACAAACCCTTATATGAAAAAGCTCAATCTTTACCTAATGTAAATTACATGGGTTATTGTGACCATAAAACTTTAATGACTAAGTTAAAAGATTATGACGTTAATTGTTTTCCTAGTATCTGGGAAGAAACATTTTGTATCTCTGCTATGGAATCGTTAGCAGCAGGTCAGATTTTAATAACCACGGACCTCGGCGCAATACCAGAAACATGTTGTGAGTTTCCAATTTATATACCTTATACTCAAAACAAACCTAAGTTATCAATACAATTAGCTGAATGTATTTTAAGAA
>Ga0208767_1003168_pt1 | contig 12080 bp, 11 predicted proteins | sample VirMetDEL_Mar_21_FD_184514 | JGI IMG/M metagenome (GOLD analysis project Ga0208767, IMG submission 184514) | Aqueous microbial communities from the Delaware River and Bay under freshwater to marine salinity gradient to study organic matter... | ecosystem: Environmental > Aquatic > Marine >... | reverse complement strand
AATGCTGGAAGGAGACACTGATGAGTCGAGAACTTGGCGTGAACAAAGAGACGACTTTTGGAGTGCTGAAACGAAAATGGAAGTCACTCCTCGTTTGGTGCTTCAGTTATTTGGCACTGATTGCATGCGTAATGGCTTTGATGACGGAGTCTGGGTGAGCCTACTCAAAAAAACTATACTAGATAATCCAGGCAACTATGTAGTGCCTGATGTACGTTTTGAAAATGAGATTGCTATGCTGCGTGACATTGGCGGCGAAGTATGGGAAGTACAGCGTGGTCGTACTCCAGAGTGGCTTATCAAATATGAAATCACAGGCGTAGAACCTGCAGAAATACACCCAAGCGAATGGCGTTGGATTAAAAGTAGAAAAGACGTAGTAATTGAAAACAACAGCACATTAGCTGAACTTAATCGTCAGGTGTTAAGTCACCTCGGCGCCATCCCGTTTTAACTAGTTCGGCATTACAGTTTAAGCAAACTGTTTTGAGATTGCTTTTAGCAACATTAGTTAAATTACCATCAACATAAAACACAGTAACCTGGCTTCTTATGCTGGGCTTGAATCCACAAGCCTCGCAGTTTCGTTTGACTTTGTATCCACTATCTACCCATAGAGGCTTTACGGGCTTGTGCATTTTAAGGCACTGTTCGCACTTGCGCCTAAAATAAGGTTGCTTATCCTTATAGTAGTTTATTGCTCGAGGACGTTGTCCACATGTTTCACAGATAGGGCGTTGCATATGCTTATTTACCCATACCTTTAAAGGGATTTGTCAAATACGGGGTTTTTTAGGGTGTTCTTATAAATAGTTATAACGAATTACAAAACCTTGATTGAGGAAGAAAAACATGGCACTAATATCACCAGGCGTAGAAGTTACAGTTATTGACGAAAGTAACTATGCACCATCAGCAGCAGGCACAGTAGCAGCGATTGTTGTTGCAACTGCACAAGATAAGACAAGTGGTACTGGCACAGGCACAGCGGCAGGAACAACCGCAGCCAACGCTGGTAAGACATACTTGATCGGAAGCCAGAGAGAACTAACAAGTACTTTCGGTAACCCAACATTTTATAACACTGCATCAGGCACACCGATTAACGGTTACGAACTTAACGAATATGGTTTGATGGCAGCATACAGTTTACTTGGCGTAAGTAACAGAGCATATGTTATCCGTGCAGATGTTGACCTTGCAGAACTAGCAAGCAGCACAAGTCGTCCACTGGGCAATCCTACAGCAGGAACAGTTTGGTGGGACATGAGCACAGATACACGTTGGGGTATTTTTGAATGGAATCAGAGCACAGGAGTGTTTACTAACAAAGTTCCAACAGTTATTACAAGTACAACTGATCTAACAGGCGGTGTTCCAAAGACTTCAATCGGTGCGATTGGTGATTATGCATTGGTTGCAACAAACACCAGCAATCCTGTTTACTACAAGAACCGCAGCAATGCTTGGGTACTAGTAGGCGGCGCAGCGTGGCAGGTTGCACATGCAACAATTGCTGGCACAGTAGCAAGCCCAACACTAACACTAGGTAACAGCGTTGATATTAACGGATCAACAGTTACACTAACAGGCACAACAGTAACAACGCTTGCAAGTGATATTAACACTGCAGCAATTACAGGCGTTACTGCAGCGGCAGTTAACAATAAACTTGAACTTTATGCAACAAGCAGTGCAGCAAGTGAGCAGATCATTCTTGCTAATAACACTGGTACAATCCTTACAGATGCAGGCTTAACAGCAGGCACATATGCAAGACCAGCTATTGCACAAGATCCACATTACACTGTTCCAGCATGGAAGTCAACAGACACAACACCTCGTCCAACAGGCAGTGCTTGGGTCAAGACTACAAGCAGTAACAGCGGATTCCTAGCAGACGTTAGCACATATGATAGTGCTACAGCAGCATTTGTTGGTGGCAGTGCTCCAGCATATGAAAATGATCAAACTGCACTAAAGAATCTTGACACGACAGGCGGCAGTGCTATTACAGCAGGCAGTTTTTATGTACAGTATGATGTAACTGAAAATGATACAGTAACTTACAAGTTGTTCAAGCGTTATAGCGCAGGTGCATTGAATGTAACTGGTACAATTAATGCAGCAGCACCGCTAACAGGCAGTGATACATTTACAATCAGTGCAAGTGCAGCAAACAGCACAGCATTATCAAGTGCAGTAACAGTTGCAGTAAGTGGCACAGGTATTGCAGACATCGCAAGTGACATTAACGGCGCAGGCGTTGCAAACGTAAGTGCAAGTGTTACTAGCGGCGGGTATTTGCAGATCACACATGCACTAGGCGGTGTGATTGTCCTTAAAGACACAAGTGGCACTCCACTAGCAGATGCAGGTATTAGTACAGCAATTACTACTAAGCAGGTTCGTGCAGGTAATAACAGCGACCTTATTGTAAGTAACTGGATTGCAGATACATACACTGCAGCAACTAGTTCACCTAGTGCAAATCCAGCAGATAACACATACTGGTATGCAGGTGGCTTTGAAGCAGATATTATGATCCATGATGGCACAACTTGGAAAGGCTATCAGAACATTACTGATACACGTGGATTTGCACTAGCAAATACAAGTCCAGCTGGTGTTATCTTTAGCACTGTTGAACCAACTCTACAAAGTGACAACACTGCACTAGTTAACGGTGATTTGTGGATTGACACAAGTGACTTGGAAAACTATCCAGCACTATATAGACGTCAAACAGTAAGTGGCGAAGCAACATGGGTAGCAATTGATAAAACAGACACAACAACTGAAAATGGTATTATTTTCGGCGATGCACGTTTTATTGGTGACACAACAACAGACGTTGTAACTGGTACAATTCCAACAATTGCAAGTCTACTAACAAGTGATACAGTTGATATTGACCGTCCAGATCCAACAATTTACCCACGTGGTATGCTACTGTTTAACACACGTCGCAGTACATATGGTGTGAAGCAGTTTAAGAGTGATTACTTCTCACGCACTAACTTTAGTGACACAAGTGCATATCCAACGCTTCCTACAGAAAAGGATGCATGGGTAACACAGAGTGGTACAACATTCGGACGCAAAGCAGTACGCAGAATTGTTACTAATGCAATGAAATCTGCACTTGATGCAAGCACAGAGCTTCGTGAAGATGCAAGAATCTTTAACACTATTGCAGCACCTGGTTACCCAGAGCTAATCAGCAACATGGTAAGCCTAAACAATGACAGACGTCAAACAGCGTTTATAGTAGGTGATAGTCCAATGAGACTAGCAGCAACAAGTACTGCTATTGAGAACTGGGCAACAAACACAGCGGCGGCAAGTGACAACAGTGAAGATGGACTAGTAACTAGTGATCCTTACATGAGTGTGTTCTACCCAAGTGCAACTACAAATGACCTAAGTGGCAACACAATTGTTGTTCCAGCAAGTCACATGATGCTACGCACAATTGCAAGAAGTGACGATATTAGTTTCCCATGGTTTGCACCAGCAGGCACAAGACGTGGACTAGTAGATAATGTTGCAAGCATTGGTTATGTTAACAGTGTAACAGGCGCATTTGTTAATGATAACATTCGTGAGAGTGTAAGAGATACACTGTATACAAACAGAGTTAATCCAATTGCATTCTTTAACGGCAGTGGAATTCTTAACTATGGTAACAAGACTCGTGCAACAAGTACTAGTGCGCTAGATCGTATTAATGTTGCAAGACTTGTAAGTTATCTAAGACGACAGCTACAAACAATTGCTACAGGCTATGTGTTTGAACCAAACGATAAGATTACTAGAGATGAGCTAAAGCAGCAAATCGAACAAACACTTAACGACTTGGTTGCAAAGCGTGGTGTATATGACTACTTGGTAGTTTGTGATGATACAAACAACACACCAGGTAGAATTGATCGCAACGAACTATATGTTGATGTTGCTATTGAACCTACAAAGGCTGCGGAATTTATCTTTATTCCAATCAGACTTAAGAACACAGGTGAGATTGCAAGCGGAAACGTAGCTGCAGCAAGCACAGTTTAACGTACTGGAGAAACTAATGGGGGGTAGAAATGCCCCCTTTTTTTTATGACTGAAAATAGATAAATACTTTTATAATTAATATAGGAGCGAAACGACATGTCAGTTTCATCATTAACAAAGTTTACAGTGCCGCTAGACGGTGATCAGAGTGCAGCAAGCCAGGGCTTGCTTATGCCAAAACTTAAATACCGCTTCCGTGCATCATTTGAGAACTTTGGTATTAGTAGTCCTCGTACAGAAATGACCAAACAGGTTATGGATATTACACGCCCTAGTGTAACATTCGAAGAGTTTGAAGTTCCTGTTTACAACAGTAGAGTGTACTTGATTGGCAAGCATGCATGGGATTTGGTTACAATTAACCTACGTGATGACGTGAATGGCGCAGTTACTAAATTGTGCGGAGAGCAAGTACAAAAGCAGTTTGATATGATGGAGCAGAGCAGTGCAAGTTCAGGCATTGACTACAAGTTTATCACACGCTTTGAAATCCTAGACGGCGGCAACGGCGCAAACGCACCGAGTGTGCTTGAGACTTGGGAACTATACGGCTGCTTTATTCAGAACATCAACTACGGTGATCTTAACTATGCAAGTCAGGAACCTGCAACGGTTGCAATGAGTATTAGATTTGACAATGCTGTACAATCACCACTAGGTGACGGCGTTGGTGCTGCGGTAACGAGAACACTAGGTCAAACTATTACTGGCTAATAGGAGTTATTCCAAATGGCTAGTGTAAACCCACTACTATCACCCTTAGCTCAAGGCGAAACAGTGCGCGACTATAAACATGCGTCGCGCACTTTTGTTGACAACAACTATGAACTACAGCCTAGGCATGGGCATCTCTTTCATGTAGTATTTGAATTTACTGCAGAAGCACAGAGCCTGTTTAACACAGTTGAAAAACTTGAAATGCCTATACTTGTTAAAAGTATAGATCTTCCTTCATATAGTATTGACGTACAAACACACAATCAGTATAATAGACAAGTTCAAACACATCATAAAATCAGTTACAATCCGGTAACTGCAACATTTCACGATGATGTTAAGGAACTTATTCGTAACTTATGGCACAAGTATTATGCGTTTTATAGTGCCGATCCGACTTATAGTTTAGACAGCAATAGTTATAATACACAGGATAGATACGCAAATAGAACTCAACAACAGTGGGGCATGCAGCGCGGCAATAAACGTTTCTTTAAAAACATTAAAATCTATAGTATGCATAATCACAAGTTTGCAGAGTATACACTAATCAATCCTATTATTACAAGTTTTAATCATGATAACCATGCCTATGCAAACAGTGGATTAATGCAACATACTATGCAACTTGCTTACGAAACTGTAAAGTATGCAAGCGGATATGTAAACGATACAGGACCTACAGGCTTTGGCGAACTGCACTACGATGTTGAAACTAGTGATCTAAGTGATGGAGATCAATTTGGACAAGCATTTATTGACGGACAACTTGTTAATACCAATGGACAACGTCCAACAGACTTATACAGTAGTAATTTAGGCACGATTGGCAGTCAAGGCATATTGTTTGATAACTTGTCTAACTTATCATTTGGAAGTGTGCTTAATACAGCATTAGGAAAAGTTGCAAATAACCTATTAACTGGTCAAAAACCTACAAGTAATATACTAGTTCCGTTTATTGGCAAAGCAGATCAACTAGGCAGTAACATACAGCAAGGTGTATTAAATAATATTGTTAACAGTACAACTAACTATGGAACAAATGATAGTATTAGTAGCCAAGGACAAAGTATAGGAACTCCGCTATTTACAAACATAACATCAAATACACAAGTAGCAAATGTTGGATATGCAAATACTATACCAAACTCAACAGGTACAATTGGTGCACCTAATAAAATAAGCAGTGTAACAACTTATCAGACACAGAGTACTAGTGCAGGCACAAGAAATGCTGCAGTTGATACTGCAAAGCAAAGACTTCAAGATCCTAATCTAAGCGCAGAACTGCGCCAGTATTACAGCGAAAAAGTGAGGCTAAGTAATATATAATGGCACAGACAACAAATCTACCAATTGTAAATCCAGCAGATAGTTTCGATCAGCGGGTTCAAGACTACTTTACTAACTATTTTACTGCACCTATTAAGATGACTGATCAAGAATATGAAGCAGCAAAAAGTTTTTTTGTAGCAAGAACTAACAACGAACAAGCCGCCGCGGCACTTACTGCAGCTACCATACAAGCAGCAAACGAACTAGACTTGTTTATTTTGGATGTTATTGCACAGTTTGAAACAACCGCAGATTTAAAAAGTGCAGTCCCTACATTTTTAAATATGAGTCGCAGTGGCAGAAGTCTACTGGGTTACGAAGCAAACATTACTCCAAACGAGAATATAGCACGCCAAGTGAGTGCATAATGTTTAGTCGTAACAAATACGCTAACGGCATATACACTATAGCAAACCCAGACAAGTACAGTGGCAACAAAGAGCCTCGCTATCGTAGTGGCTGGGAACATGCGTTTATGCGTTTTTGCGACAACAACCCAAGTGTAATAAGTTGGGCAAGTGAAGCAATACAAATACCTTATCGTAATCCACTCACAGGCAAAGGTACAATATATGTACCAGACTTTGTTGTAGTATATCAGGACAAGCGCGGCAACAAGCATGCTGAACTTATAGAGATCAAGCCCAAAGCACAGACCATGCTTACTGAAAAGACTCGCGAAAAAGAAAAACTTGCTATTGCTATTAACCACGCAAAGTGGGAAGCAGCAGCAAAGTGGGCAAAACACAAAGGCTTGCGCTTTAGAGTTGTAACTGAAGACGATATTTTCCACAACGGCAAACGCTAGGAATAAGTATTAACATGACAAAACGATTAGAAGAATTATTCGATGTAGCACCTGCAGACGAACTAGATATAACAGCCGAAGAAAATACCAGAGTTGTAGAAGCTGTAACAGCAGACGATATTCCACAACTACAAACAGCATTAACTAGTGTAGATAAAATTGATGCTGCATTGCCCAGTGTGCGTGAACTTGATACCAGCGATAAAGAGATGGATGAGATTGCACAACTAGCACAGGACACATTCAAAGACTTGATGGACCTGGGTATGAACGTAGAAGCACGATTTAGTGGTGAGATTTTCAGTAATGCAAGCCGTATGTTGGACACAGCACTAAGCGCAAAGAGTGCTAAGATCAATAAAAAACTGCGTATGGTTGATTTACAACTAAAAAAAGCAACATTAGATGCTAGACTTGCTCGAGAAGCAAAAGCCAATGGCGAAGATACCGAAGATGGTGAAGGACAAGCAGTTGATCGCAACCAACTTCTTATGGAAATCCTCGGTAGAAATAATCAAGAAAAGTAATAAATACACACATATAATTGAGGAATACCACAATGAAAAGTTTTAAGAGTTATCTTGTAGAAAGCGAACAGACATATAAGTTTCGCATTAAAATGGCTGAGATGTGTGATGATGAACGCATGAACGCACTGGAAACAGCATTAGAAAAATATGATATGAAAAGTATCAGCAAGCCAAAGAAAACTCCAATCCAGGAACATCCAATGGATTTTCAGACACTGCAAAACGCAGAAGTGTTTATTATGGACACAGAACTGAGTTATCCTGTAACAGCACATCAGCTATATGAATACATTAGTCAAACAGTTGGCGTTCCTGCAAGTCATTTAGTTATTATCAACAGTGACCACCCAGAAGAGATTGCTCGTGAAGAAGCAGCAAAAGCAGAAGGTGAAGAATATGAGACACTGTTAGACAGTGATTACAAAGATGCAAACAATGCTAAAGATAATTTTGGCGATGAGTATAATGAGAACATGCTAAAGAGTCTTGAAACACGCAAATATGAGTTTGCTAAAAAGGGCGACTAATGCAAGATCTTCATAACGCTATTAATGCACTTAAAAATATTTTAAATGAAGCACCACCACAGGGCAGACAAGACGGTCCTGGTACTAGACAAGGAACAACACCTAAGCCAAAGCCTGCTGGTCCTGCTGCATATAATAGCGTTGGGGATATGATGAAAGCAATAGCAACTCCGGGCAGACAAGGTGTATCAGATCCTAACCAGAGTGCAAAAAATGTTGCCGCGGCACAACCAAAGCCTGCACCAGCAGCACCTAAACCAAAACCAGCAGCATTTACAGGTAGACCTGATGATGCGCCAAAGCCAGCAGCACCAAAAATTAATCCAGCAGTTCCAGCTGGCGGACCTCGTAGAGCAAATCCAATAAACCCACAAGCAATGGCTGCAACTAAAGCAGCGGCAAGTGTGGTAAATGCACCTAAGCCTGCAACTTCTATGGCAATGCCTAAGCCTAAACCAGCAGCACCTGCTCCTAGAGCAAAGGTAAAAGCAACTGCAGCAAACACTAAAGACTTTGATAAGACAATGGCATTGCAAAAGAGACTGCAGGCACAGGGTTATGATATTAAAGCAGACGGTATTATGGGAAAGAATACTCGTGCAGCAATGGCTAAAGCAGCACAATCAGCAAGACCAGAACCAACAGGAACAGCTCGTAAAGTAAGCACAGTTGCGCCAGGTGCAGATGCAGCACCAAAAGAATTTACACCTATAGCAGGTGCAGGAGATAGAAAGATCGGTCCTACTTCAAGTGAAATAAAAATTGACAGAGGTAATAAAGCATTAGCAAGAGATTTCAAAAAAGTAAAAGACGCTGGCAGCGGCATACTTGATAAAATCACCGGTGGCATTAGTAGTTTGTTTAAAGCCGGCAGTAACAGACGTGCTGAACGTGATGCAGAAAATAAAGCATCAGCACAAGCATACAGAGCAGGTAGAAATAGGACTGCTACAGCGGCAGCACCAGCGGCAGCTGATAGGATTGCATCGTTACCAAATGCTACAACAACAGATAGAGCAGGCAATATTAGTCCAGATGGTAGACCAAGACAGCCTAGCGATGCAGCACCTACTAATAGATTTGATAGAGCAAAAGCACGAATGCAAGCGGCTAGAGATCGCAAAGCGGCACGTGGTGATACAACACCAGTGTCTGTTAGCGATGTTCAAAATGCTGCAGCACAAAGCAGGGCAGCAGTAGCCGCAACTGCAGCAGCACCAACTACTAGACGATCTGACACTAGTTTTAGAGCAAGTGACGGAACAAACACTGTTGCAAGAGATGCCAGTGGCAATCTAAATGTTAGACAAAGAGTAACAGATCCAGACGCAAAAGCAGCACTTCTTAGTAAAGTGAACAGAGCAAGAGAGATGCAGAGACTAGCATTGGCTGCAGGATCAACTGATCCCGACGATATTCGTGCATATCAAAGAAGAATGGCTAACACAAAAGGAACTGGTGCTGCTGGCGGCACTGATATGAATACATTTTAAACAAGGAGAAAAGCAATGGATATTGCATCACTAAGAGCGAAACTAGATAATATCGCAGAAGAACTAGCACAGCTACCTGAGCAAGAGACTGTTGCGATTGAAGAAGAAGAAATTGAAGAAGCACACATGACGCCTAAAACACTGAAGTGTAAAGATTGTGGCGACATGTTAGGTAATCCAACTACAGATTGCCCATGTGACAGTATGGATCCAAAAGGTGACAACTGGATTATGGTTGATGTTGACAATGATGGCGACATGGACATGGCAATGGCAAACGAAGAAGATCTTTCAGAATTTAGCCCTGCAGACATGGCAGCAGCAAACAAAGACAGTAAAGCAATTCAAAAATCAGGATCAGGAATGAAAAGCACAAGTGCTGCAAAACCACAAGCAGCAGGCACACTAGCACAGCGTTTGAAAACTGAAGAAATTGAAGAAGTTGAAGAAGAAGCAGTTGAAGAAGCAACTGTAGAAGTTCCTGTACAGGAACTTGCTGATCTAATGCAACTAGCAGGTTATGCTAACTATGCAGACAAGATTGAAGAATATGCAAATGAGCCTGATGAAGATTACAGCGACACAGAAGATCAGTTAATTGGTCTAAGCGGTGGTCTAAACGGTCCTAAGAGTATGCATACTCCTGCAGCAGGTGGCGACAATCCAATGGATAAAGAAGCACTTAAAACTGTAGAAGAAAATCTTTACAAAAGTTATAAAGACTTTTTAGAAGAAGCAGAGCTTACTGAAAAAGAATAAATCTTAAAGATACAAAGAAAAGCGGCTACACAGCCGCTTTTTTTACGAGTTGAAATTCACCGTTAGGTAAGTAATCTAACCAACTTGCGTGTTTGACTTGAAATGGAAAACGGCTCCTAAGAGCCGCCATGCGAAAATAAGTTGGTCTTTCGGGAGGCCGCCGCGGGGAGATAAGTTTACTACCCTTGTGATTGTTACAACGTTTGCAAGCAATTACACAATTTTCCCAGTGTGTTTTACCACCATGGCTGCGAGGAATTACATGATCAATTGTTAGCTCATTATATCCATGTTCGTATCCACAATACTGACATTTAAATTCATCACGCATTGCAAGATTTGATCTGTTGAAACATACATTGTGTTTGGGCCTGTAATAGTGTTTTGTGATAACAGTTGCAGGAACTAGCATACTGTAACTAGGACTACTTATTTCCCAGTCGTCGTATGATTCAAGTATGTCAACTTTATCTAAGAAATATAATTTTACAGCTCTTTGCCATCCAATGGTACTAACAGGAAAACTGCTGATAGGATTACCGCATGCATTAAGAAGTAGTGTATCACTCATTGTAAAACTATTTAGTTGCTCTTATAAATATTAATATGATAAAACGGTTTGACAGAGACAAATTAGTCTCAATTCAAGTTTATTATCACATGCCAGATCATGTACACATCATTAATGAGTTTGTCTGGCAAACTGAAGATATTGTACCTAGTTTTCCTAGAAGTGTCAAGTTTATTCGTTATTGGCATAAAAACATAGACGCAGTTATACAAGAAGCATATCTGTATCACACAAACTATTGGGGCGGTACAGACTATATTGATTTACGAGGCGTATACGAAGTATAATGGCTAAAACACTAGACGGTGTGCTTATTAAAAAAGCATATCAAAAAGAAAATTTCACAAACGAAGAGTTTACAGAGTTTGCAAAATGCGCAGACCCTGTTAGTGGTGCTCAGTATTTTATGAACAACTTCTTTAACATTCAACATCCTACTAAAGGGCGCATGGTGTATAAAGCATTTGAGTATCAAACAAAGTTGTTAGACGTATATCACAACTATCGCTTTAACATTAATATGCTACCCAGACAAACAGGCAAATCGACAACTGCAGCAGGCTACTTGCTGTGGTATGCAATGTTTGTGCCAGACAGTGTAATCCTTATTGCAGCACACAAGTATGCTGGTGCGCAGGAGATTATGCAGCGTATTCGTTATGCCTATGAACTATGTCCTAATCACATCCGTGCAGGTGTTACCAGTTATAACAAAGGCAGCATTGACTTTGACAATGGTAGTCGTATTGTAGCACAAGCAACAACGGACAACACTGGACGAGGCATGAGTATTACACTGCTATACTGTGACGAGTTTGCGTTTGTGCGTCCTAGTATTGCTAGAGAATTTTGGACTAGTATTTCTCCTACACTAGCAACAGGTGGTAAGGCGATTATTACAAGCACACCTAACAGTGATGAGGATCAATTTGCACAAATTTGGCGTGATGCTAACAAACAGTTTGATGCAGAAGGCAATGAAACAGACATTGGCATTAACGGTTTTAAGAGCTATCAGAGCTATTGGTGGCAACATCCAGACAGAGATGAAACTTGGAAAGCAGAAGAACTAGGTCGTATCGGCGAAGAACGCTTTAGACGAGAGCATGAGTGCGAGTTTATCATTTACGATGAGACACTTATTGACAGTATGATACTTACTAACATGCGTGGCGAAGATCCGCTGTTTAGACACGGTGCTGTGCGTTGGTACAAAGAACCAAGTAGAGGTATGGCATATCTAGTAGGACTTGATCCTAGTTTAGGCACAGGCGG
>Ga0208767_1003167_pt1 | contig 12085 bp, 18 predicted proteins | sample VirMetDEL_Mar_21_FD_184514 | JGI IMG/M metagenome (GOLD analysis project Ga0208767, IMG submission 184514) | Aqueous microbial communities from the Delaware River and Bay under freshwater to marine salinity gradient to study organic matter... | ecosystem: Environmental > Aquatic > Marine >... | reverse complement strand
TATCGGTTTTAGAATAGCCCTTCAGCAAACTAAAATGAGTTTTACAATTTATAGGTAAGAACATGCTCAATTTTTTGTTTCAATTTTGTGTTTAAAGTATTCGGCCAGCCAGTCTGGATTCAATACTGTATTATTATATAGCGCGACCTGATCAAAAACAATATTCGCTTCTTGAGAATTTAGAAAATTTAGTGATTTAGACAAATACTTATCTAAAAACTCCCATCTAGCAAAACATATCGGCGCTTTTTCGTAATACCAAAACTTAGGCAGTCTTTCAATCATGGGGATAGCCCCTAGCGAGACAGACTCAAAAAATCTAAAATTTTCTTCGCTAAATGCTCCCTGTGGACACAAGCAAATTTTAGAGTTGTTTAATAGCTCAATATATTCTTCGTGATCTAGTCCGGTTCCAAAGTTTTCAGTATACTTTACATAAGATTTAAACTTATCGCCTGTTTCTTCTAATAGTCTATCAAGACATCTTTTAAACTTGTCTCTTGTCCCCGTGTGAGGCATCTGCCCCACGAAACAAAAATCATATTCACGCTGGTAAAAGGGCTTAATTTCTTCAACCTTTTCCTGTAAATTATTTATAAAAGGGCCAAGCGGTAGCGGTACAACTTTATTGTTTTTTAATGGGTATCCCCAATTATCTAAAACTGAGTAATTATGAAAAATCATATAAACATTTTCATTTTCACAATATCTAGGAAAATCATGCGTTTCTCTAGACGTAGAAAATAATATGTTCTTCTTGTTATCGCTTGGAAAATTGTAATCTTGACTATCATATTTGATTATGACTCTGTATTCGTCATTCAATAATCCTGCCAGTTTTGTGGCAGTTTCAAGCAAGAAGTTATTTCCTAAGTCAAAATCTTTTTTAATATCTATCAATTGTGCCATTAGCCCGGAGCCTCGTAATATCCAATGTCAAAATTTTCTTTTGTACAATCTTTAACGGTTTGATCGTACCCTATTGTATGTAACTGTTGTTCAACATATTCGCACATGTTTTTAGTTGTCCCCGGCCAGTTGTTTTTACAGAAATGACAAAGTTTCTGGCACCTAAAGTCTCTTCTGCGAGGATCAACGGGCTTGGGTTTATGATTTCTTTTAATTTCTTCAAATCTTTTCTTTAACATATCAAGAAATCTTTCTTGATCAGACTTATCAAAACACATACTAAATGGACCACCGTCCCTAGTGAAAAATATACTCATGATTGCCTGATCGTAATCTGGGTATAATTTAGATATAGCGTAGTTATACAACAACAACTGTGGATCGTCAAGTAGTTTTTCGTATGTTTTCTGCTCTCCCGTTGCCCAGTTCTTTCTCTGTCCTGTTTTCCAGTCTACTACTTCGATGATACCATCATCAATTTGAGTGATAAGGTCAACAGTACCCTTAATCGCTAGTTGTCCATCTACTTTTTTCTCATTAATATAATAACTAAACTTCGCCCAATCTTCTTCAATGGGTATATCAAAAGTTGGTTCTGTTGCTACAATATTTCTTTCCCTGGGATCAAATTGTCCGTCGTTAAACTCTAGCGCGGCATCTATCTGTGTTTTACAGAATTTGAAATCTGCTGGGAAATACTTATGTGTGCAACCTTCTTGATAGTACTCATAACTTGTTTTAAGTAAATCGTCTACAAATTTCTTGGTAAATAATTTTCGTTTAGTAAACTCTATTTCACCAAGAGCGTCGTCTACGATTGTCATCGTCTTTTCGTCTGGATGATCTTGAAGATATTTTTTGCAAGATGCGAGAACTTCCATAACTTTGTGAACCATTGTTCCAAGTTGCGCCTTTTTTCCAGATGGCGACCTGTGTCCCAGAACGTAAGTCATAAAGTATTGCATTTCACAATAATCATAATTACCATAACTAGAGCTACGGATATACGTTACAATCATATTAGCCCCTTATTTTATGGATACCACTGTTAGACTCTTCTACTTGTTTTACTTTTACTTCTTCTCCAAGCCAGTCCCATTTTTCAAGAAGTCTTACAATTTCTTGATTTGTTTCGTTTATGCTTAGGTTTTTATTGTCTATGGTTCCATCAAAATTGTCGTATGAATCTAAATTAGTTTCGCTGTCATGATCGTCAGAGTGTAAATCTCTAGTTAATCTAACAACTTTTCCTCCTGCCGCTTGAATTGCCTCTACTTCATTTTCAAATCTTACGTCGTCTACAATAGCCAACAGAGAAGAATCCATTTCTATATCTTTTATTAATCTATCTGCCCAAACATCTTCATGTATTTTGCGGCATATTTCTGTGCCAAAGAATTGCAAAAACTCTCTAGCTGTCATCTTACCCTTTTTCCACTCCCAGCCTTTTCTTGCGTCTACAGGTAAGATTTTTTTCATAAGTTTTGAATCCGCCTTGGGCATGTCTTCCCATTTTAAATGAGTTTTCTTATTTTTCTGTATTTCTGAGCCAAACACCTGTTCTTCTTTAAGGCCAAAAAGCTCGATAGCCATAAGCTTGAGTGGAGTTGCTAAAGAATAACTTTTAATATAGGGCCACATATTATAAGAGGCCCAATCTACAAATTGAGCGTCTTTTCTGTGGACGTTAAGTTCCCCATAAGAATCTGGAGAAGGGTCTGTTGTTATAAGAAGCCTTCCGTCCTCTGTTATAGCAAAATTATCCACAACCCTAAATGCTCTCAACTGATACCCATGAATAAAATTAGAGCATGTTGTTTTGCCGGATTGTTTTCTTCCTGAAAATGCCAATATTTTTGTCATAATAAACCTTTATAACTGTGAAATTAATTGCTGTTGTAATTCTTGAACGGCTAAGTCTCCAACATCTTTAGCGTCAAGAGTTGGCCTGTAATAATTAAATCTTCTTCCGCATTTTTTTACAATTTGTTTTGCTGCTTTTTCACCTGCTTCATCGTAGTCTGTCATTATAATTATATTCATCACTCCTATTTCTTCTAAAATCACTAACTGTTCGTCTGTTAAAGATGATCCAAATATTCCTATAGAATTAGTAAATCCGGCCTCATGCATTCTCCATACGTCTCCCTGACCTTCTAGCAGAAATACAGTTTTATCTTTTATTATAGCGTCTTTTGCAACATTTAACCCATAAAAGTAGTGTTTTTTAAATCCTTTGCTATGTAGCCACTTTGGTTTCATGTTGTCGTAGATAGCCCTACCTACACATCCAACATAATTATTTTGACCATCATAGATAGGAACAACGGCCCGATTGACCATTGGCTTGCTTTTATCTGTACAGTCTCCTACATCAAATTTATCTAAGGTTTCTGAGCAAAATCCCCTATCTAAATAATATCTTGAAGGCACTTGTATTTTAGATCTAACTTGATCTCTTGTGATAGCGGATTCAGAAACAAAAGAACGCTTCAAGAAAACATCTATAAGTTTTACTTCTTTGGCTGGCCTTATTGTTTCTGCCGCCTCTTTGGGCTGAGATATAGATTCACAAAATTTATAAGTGTCACTCAAAGACGCTATTGTTCCTGATTTTGTAGATAGGCAAGCTCTAATAAATCCAAATATATTCTGCACGTAATCTTCTTCACATGATCCCGTCCAGCACTTCCAGTTGCCTACTACATCTTCACCATCAGTGAAAATGCTACAACCTTCTGGATTATCTCCATTGTGAACAGGACATGGAAAAGAGTACCTGTTAGGATATTCTACATACTCAATATCTAATCTATCTAAAACTTCTGGAATACAATCTGCAAGAGCGTCACACGCTGCTGATATCTGATTCTGCGTCAAAGCTTTCATCTATTTCAAAACCTTCTTGTCTAGAGCGAGCATTATTATGAATTTCATTTCTTGTCATACCTTCTTCAAGCCTGCCTATCTTGCCAAACATTTTCATGCTTATATAATCGCCATCATCTAAGCCCTCTCCATGCCTAGCGACAACAGGCACTAATTTTCTATTTCCGTTTTCTGGATTATCTTCCGCTTTCTCCTCGTCTGATTTTAATTTAAAAATTGTAAAACTTGTACACAGCCAAATTAGTCGGTCAGAACCAGACACGACATCTGTACTTTCTTTGGTTATACCGTCCCTATTTAGCTGCACGAAGCTTAAACAGGGCACATCATACTTAACCATAAAGTTATGGAGTTTGGTGATCTGAAAACCAAGAACCTGATATTCCTGCATGGACGGATTGATGCCATCAGAACTCATTAATTTAAGATAATCATAAATTATAACACAATCATTCGTCCTGCCCTCTTCATCAAATCCAACATGTTGGTAGATCCACTTTCTCATAATAGAAAGTATATTTTCAAATGACTGACCTGCAATACTGATATAGTGATATGGTATATCTTTAAGCTTTTCAGAAGCGGTGCGAACCTTTTCTTTTTCAATTTCGTTTTCAGAAAATTTACCAGTAGAAATCTTCTGGATATCCACACCGCTAATACTAGCAAGGATTCTGTTTAGATGATCTTCTTTGCCCATTTCTGTGTCTAAAACTAGAACCGGAACACTATTTGTGGCAACGTTGATAGCCACAGCATCACAGAACATAGATTTGCCAACTTTTGGGCGAGCGGCAATTAAGTCAACACACTTTCTTCTTAATCCACCACCAATAGCCGCATCATATCTAGCAAAACCTGTGGGGATACCAACAAAGTCAGAAACGTTTTCAGAAAGATAATCTAAATACTCTTCAACACCGTCGCCAATAATCTCTGTTTTATTGTCAGATGTTTGGTATATTTCAGATGTAACATCAAGAACCGGATTTTCCACCATAGAAATCATATCTACAATGTCTTCTTCACCAGTAATAGAATCCATGCTTTTTTGGCATGAGGCAAGAGTCTTTTTAAGATCTCTAGCAATTTTTAACTTTGCTATTTTTGCAGCGTGAACCTGCGCATTCTCTTGATGAGTTGACATATTGAAAAGAGAGCGTATAAAAGCCATCTCTTCTTTGTTGTTTATAACTTCTGCTACGCCCAAAGAATTTGCAGCAGACAAGATAGATGTAAGTTCTACCTTTGAATTTTCTGAAATAGTCTTGTGGATACAGCTAAACAGTATTTGGTTAACTTCATCTGTAAAGTATTCAGAATCAACAAAATCAATATCTAAATAACAGTCTAAACCATATTGACAAAGAGCCGCTAGTACGGCTCTTTCAGAAGCTAGATCTTGAAGATTGTTTTTTTTCTTCATTATCGAACTCCAATACACCTATCACAAGTAAACCAATCTCTAGCATGGGTTGGATGAACACTAACCTGTTTTCCGCATTTGCTACATTTTTGATTAACTTTCTGTACTGGTGGTCGTCGTCTTTCTGTTGGTTGAATATCCGGCGTTTTAAATTCTTCACCTTTTGCCTCGGTTCCATCATCCGTAAAAGAATTAAATCTTTTCGTTTCTGTTACCGGCATTCTTGTTTTTTCCTCGTTATCTGTTCTACTTATTGTAAAATCTAAATCTTGATCCCTTAGTTTACTTTTAGTAGCTTTACTTTTGTCAACCCTGACGGGTTTAGGTTTTTTCTGGGGTTCGCTTTTTAGGCTTTCTACACCTAGTGATTCGTTAATACTTTCTAATAGTGCTTGTTTTTGCTCTATTGAAAGAGATTTGATAAATTCATCTAACATATTACCCTCATCGCGTTTTTGACAAATTGCATAGCGTATCCGCCATTCTCAATACTTTATTCGACTTTCCTTCTACCATAGCTAATCTTGCTTCTGCATACTTTTTTATTTTAAGTATTTCAGAGGCAAGAGGGTTTTCTTTTACAGCAGAATAATATTTCTGCTCCCATTTAGTATAGCCATTACCATAGTCATCCAGTGACTTAGATATTATATACCATATGCTTGAATCTGCCCAGTCTAAAGCGATTTTTTCTTTAGCTTTTATTGATTCAAGATGATCTGCGTATGCATACAACTCATAAGCATAAGCCAAACATTCTTTTGAAGATAAATGACTAATATCTTGTGCGCTCATATTAATCAGCGCTTCAATATCTTCTTTATGGTCTACCTTTGGTAGATTTTTACAGGATATCCATTCATCAATCGTCTGAAGAAACTCTTCTAATTTTCTCTCTCCACTCATCAATACCCTCATTAAAGTTTAATTCTACCAATTCTATTTCATTCATATCGCACCATTCTCTTTTATCAGAATCTCTAGCTTTCGCTTTATAGAATTCTAGCTTATTCTTAAAAAAGAACTTATTAAATTTATAATGCTGTTCTCCATGAACCTCAATCATGATTCTTCTAGCAGGAAGAAACAAGTCGGCACGAAGACTTTTACCGCCAAACTGATCTTTACTGCCGGGAAGTACCACCTCTTCAAGAATTGTATCATATGGATAAAATTCTTCAAGCAATTCTTTTGCTTTATTGTGAAGTTTTGAAGCGTTTACTTTTTTAGCGGCGGCAGAAAGAGGCATCCAGATGTAACCTTTCGCGTCTAGTCCCATTATTTCTATTTTCATAGCATGTCCTTGATTGTTTTAGCGAGAAGCTTGATACATTCTGGATTTTCTTTAAGATAATTGTATACCTTGGGTTGTCCTTGAAATTGAAAAGCTTTGATACATGCCGCCTCGTCTTCTAGATCTAGATCGGGCTTGAGTTTTTTCATAAGATCTTTATCTTCCAGCATAAACATCAATTTAAACCAAGCTCCACTACGATCTATAAGCGCTAGCTGCTGGGCAAGCTGTAGGTACTCTTGGCACTCATCAACACCCTCACCATAGCGAATAAAGCTCTGACAGTTGCCTCCCGGCGAACCCATAGATGAACACAGAATACGCCAATTCACTTGCTGACCAATAACTTCGCCACTTTCATCTGTCCAGGGTTTAACGGCTGGAATTTTCTCTCCACCGCCTTTAACTTCCATTCTTGTATCCGCCTGATACTGGATCTTTCTGCCACCATCAGCCATTTTAGCTGCACCCATTCCAGAAGTGTTGGAGATAGTATGGGTAATCAAGATCACCAATCCTCTTTGATTAGGAAGGACTTGTCCCATCTTTTTAGTAAAGATAGAAAGAATCTTTGGTAGGCCCGCTCTTGTTGGCGAAAAGTCGCCATCTAATTCTTTTTCTGCAATCAAAGATGATATAGAGTCAACAATCAAAACCGCACCATGATATTCTGGGTCGGTCATATATTTATATGCTGTTTCTAAAAATATTTCAGCAGGGATAGGCTTATCTTTTGGCTGAATAATTGTCATATTTTTAGGATCAAGCTCTGGAACTTCAAAGTTCATTTCCTTGAGCCTGCCCTCTGCATCAAGATAAATAATATGCCTGCCGTCTTTCTGGGCGTTTGCTGCAATTTGCATAGCGGTGGTTGTTTTGCCGCACTTAGGATCGCCCGAAAGCATCAACCAAGAACCTTCTTTGATACCGCCTCCTAGCGCAATATCGAGCATAGGAGAAACAGACAACACCTTGTAGTCTTTTCTATTGCTTAATACATTTGTTCCAGAAACAAGTATGTCACCATATTTGTCTGTGATTTGTTTTTTCCAATCTTTAGTTTTTGCCATCTATTTTCCTTATCTTTGCAAAGAGGCTGCCAGATTTTTTAGGCTTTTTCTTTTTATATTTTTCCGTTGTTGGTTTTACTACTACTTTTTCTTTTTTAGATTCTTCTACTTCTTTTTCGTAGAAGGTTTTTAGACCTTTTTCTACAAACTTGAGAGGTAGAACAAACTTTTTACTTTTATGAAGAAAGCCCAAGCAATAAATATTGTTACCACTTGGGCTATTTAGATATCTAATTAAAGAGCTTTCACTATACTTTGATATAAGACTAGAAGCAACACGAATTTGAATTTGATATTCATCTTTTTGAGATTTGTTCCAAAATTTAAATTCAAGACTTCCGCAGTTTTCTTTTTCTCGTTTTCTGATACAAACTAATTCTGCCGCATATTGAGCGCCATTACACGGCTGCCCCGTTGATAAGCTCTTGTACTTTTTCGTTTTTGAGTTTTTCTGAGTCATTTCTAAAAATCATGTTTTTCAAGTTTTCGTGAGTCAATTCTCTTGTTTGCGCGCTTTGCTCAAATTCGTTAAACGGCCAAGTGTATTTTGACACATCAATCAAAGAACAATCATCTCTTAATAATGAAACAGTCAAAGTCTGAAATGATTGAGAATGACTACCATCCATAGCTTGATCTTTCGCAATACCCCTCATAACAAGAAGTCCATCAAGACCGTCTTCATTTTCAAAAAACACTTTTGATGGAGCGCCAAACATATGAAGCTCTACTTTGGCTGGCAATAGATTATTTTGTTTACAATAATCTTTTAGCCTATACCAAGGATTATCTAATTCGGGCCGATCATAATCTCCATATACAATAGTACCATCCGTTAGTGTTATTTTCCAGCTAATCATCAAATCTGTTTGGATTAGCTTTCTCATATATCCGTCTCTTGTCGTACAAACCATATTAGTCTCCTTTAATTTGATGAATCATGCCGCGATACCTTGATGGTGGCTCTGGTCGTTTTCTTGTTTTGTCAGACTCCATTGACGAAGCTTCTGTCATGACTACTATTCCTCTATCTTTATTTCTAGCCAGCAAATTAGAAGCGGCGCTTGCTTTTTTAGGTTGCGAAGCGTGTTTTTCAGATAAGGTTTTTTCTACATAATTAGATACAATCTTTGCAGATCTATCCATTGACTTTGCTAGCTCAGTAACATCCATTTCCAAGTTGCTACGAATATGATCTTTTTCTTTATTTGAAAGCGGACCCTTTTTCATTTAATTCTCCTGTGACAATCTTCTGGATCTAGTAAAATATAATCGGTTTTTAGTTTCAAGATATTTAACATATTGATTAAAAGATTTTTCATTAACCTTTTTAAAATCGCTTAGTTGTGTTTTAAGATTATAGTCTATAGCATGAGGGTCTACAAGCTCACCCCTGCTAAATCTTACATAATACCTGATAGATGTTCTGTCTTCTGCTTCTGTGGTAACTCTTTTAGCAAAAGCCACTTTAGCATTTTCACAGCCCATTCCTACCTTGTCGTAAAGTTCAATAATCATTTTCACGCTGTCTGGCACATCTAATTCAGACAAGTCTTCGTTTTCCCACCTAGCCATTCAATTTCTCCAACATTTCTAATAGTTTTTTTATACATTCGTGCTGATTGGGGCCAGAAACACAAACCTGAGCCTTGTTTGTCATTCCATATTTTTTAAGAATATCATTTCCTAAAACCTTATGATCCAAAGAGCCGTCGTTGTTCATCTTACGAACGTCAATTTTCATAGTGACTGTGGCATGATACGGACAACTAGCCCTTGGTATATCTGGCTTACCGGATTCTAAAGAGTACATCAATCCCCCTCCTTTATCCATTTTACTTTTTGTTCTGGCGTCATTTTATTTATCCTATTTCTTAAACGTTTTTTATTTTGAGCCTCTTTGTTTTGGTGAATATTGTTTTTTACATTCTTATCTTCTTTCTCATATTTACCCATTTTCTTTGTATTTCTGTCGGCTAGATGACCGATTGTAGAAGGCTCACCAACAACACTAATTGCTGGGGCGTTAATGAAAACCTTTTTCAAGGTTGTGTTATTACAGTGAGGGCACAGATGAACATCTGGGTCATGAATACCCTGCCTCACTTCTGTATAGTACGCACAAGGCTCGCACTCAAAATCATATAATGGCATCGTTTTCCTTCCTCGGGTTCTTTATTATTGGTGTAACGTCAACTTTAGTTTTTTTCAAAACCTCAACCTGCGCCTCTAGATCGGCTATTATATTATAGATTTCTCTAGCAGCGTTTTGCCCAATATTATTCTCTAAACACTTCAAAGTTTTTTGTGACAACATTTAATTCACTGCTCAAGAGCGGTCAAAACTCTTCCTAGTATTCCGTTTCTTTGTATGTCCTGATGTGTCAATCTACACACACCAACGCCATTTACATTATAGAGTCTGTCTATACATTCTGCAAGGCCGCTTCTGGATTTTATGTCAGTTTGTTTAATATCTCCATTTATTAACACTTTAGAATTCTCACCCATTCTTGTTATGAACATCTTTATTTGTTCCATGCTGCAATTTTGTGCTTCATCTAATATCATGTAAGAATAGTTGAACGTGCTTCCTCTCATTATTTCAAGAGGCATATACCTTATTCTTCTTTGATTAAAATATTCGCCATAAAAAGCACGCCCTAGAAAATGTTTTAAGTTTTCTTGCATTGGTAAAAGGTATGGTGCAATTTTTTCATTAAGCTCTCCCGGTAACGAGCCTATTTCTTTTCCAGTGCAAACTAATGGTCTTGTGATGATAATATTTTCTATCTGATCATAATGTAATTTTTGAGAAGCTATCCCTGATGCTATATAAGACTTGCCACACCCGGATGGACCAGTGCAAAAAACGATATCATTTTCTGCAATTGATCTGATATATTCTTGTTGATTTTCTGTTTTAGGCTCTACTATTTTAAGTTGTTGGGGACTATTTTGTTTTTTAGACGATTTTTTTTGATATTTTTTTGTCATTTAGATTTTTAATAAGGACCAGTGCTGGTTAAATCTTGAACTATTTCATTTTTAGTAACAACAAAATCACTATATTGATTTGCGTAATTTAATGTACCTTCTGCATTTGCACCTCCCGCATCACCGCCGGAATATTCTATAGAAGTTAAATAATTTTTCTTGCCAAGATCCCATATGAAATAATCCTGTGGCGCAGCGCTTCCAAGAGCTACGATTTTTATTTCCCTATCTGCTTCTTGCCAGTCCGTAGAATCTGTTTGTCCAAGAGACTTTGTATAAATATTATCTACATTTCTTACCCTGTTTAAATTGCTGTGTAAAAAATTAAAATAGGGCATATTTTGTCGTAACACACCAGTGAACGAGCATGTAACAGAAACTGGCAGATTTAAGATCGTCCACCTGTTTTGTTCATGCTCCTTTCCATCCTGCGAACCCCGCCAATTACCCACGTCTGTAAGTCTAGTGTAGTCCATTGACACATCTATACTTATGGACTGAATGCCCAACACTTGGAAATCTCGCTCTTCTACAGGCGTATCAAAATTAAATAATTCTTTAGCCTCTGTTGGAAGTTTTGATTTTCCATATTGGGTTGATGTTGAGTCTGTTTCCAGTAAATCGAAATCTTGCCTTTTTAAGATGTTGCCATCTTGAGGCAGTGGCGGTATAGTATATCCAATAATATTTGAATAATCATCATTATACTTTAGATTTTTAGTTGTAAGAGATATGGATTCTCTTACTCCGTCAATACCTATTGTATAATTAATGCTTGTTATAAGACAATTAAGATATGTAACAGAAATTAGATTTAATCTATCTGGATCTGGCTGTAAACCCGGAGTAGAGGTGTCTGAATCATGTGTTATACCATCATCTATTGACCCAAATCTATCAGGCGTATAAATTATAGTAATGTCATAATTTCTTAATACTTTATTGTTATTGTCTTTAGCGCCCTTGGAGCCAAAATTATTTGCATGAAGAAGGTGACTGTTTTGATAATTTGTATATTGATCTGAACTAACTTTGTAAAAAAAGTCAGAACCTTTATTTATAACCCTTTCTAAAGTTATGTCAATTGTGGGCTGTTGATACTGAGTGTATTTTCTTTGGTGCCTGCCGATATCAATCAAAGAATTTGATGGATTGTCATGAGAAACACCAACAGACTGTACGCCATCTAGAAATGTTGCATTTGTGGGGTCGCCGCTGTTTCCCTCCTCTGTGTTTCTTTCTTCCACAAAAACAGCTTGACAGGCCCAAAATATTCTATCGTTTGGCTGATTAAAAGGAACAGTCATACACCACTGCTCCCAAAACCGCCAGAGTTTCTTTCTGTAGAGTCTAGATCTTCTACTTCCACCAAATCAAAATCCTCAACTTTCTGAATTAATATTTGAGCGATACGATCTCCTTTGTTTATTTCGTAACTATTATATTGAGAGTTATAAAGAATAACCCCAATGTCGCCCCTGTAGCCAGAGTCAATTACAC
>Ga0208767_1003164_pt1 | contig 12101 bp, 7 predicted proteins | sample VirMetDEL_Mar_21_FD_184514 | JGI IMG/M metagenome (GOLD analysis project Ga0208767, IMG submission 184514) | Aqueous microbial communities from the Delaware River and Bay under freshwater to marine salinity gradient to study organic matter... | ecosystem: Environmental > Aquatic > Marine >... | reverse complement strand
ATACCAGGTAAATAAACATTATAATAATCTTGTTCCGTTTGCTTAACAACAATCTTATAACTATACCAACCAGTTAGGTTAGGTTGAGAGCTTGGGTTGTAAACAAATGTAGCTTGAGTTGTTGGTGATCCACCTGTTATAGTTATTACGTCTCCTTGTTTGTAACCAATGCCTGGATTATTTATAGCTACAGCTTCAACTATACCTAAAGGTGTAGGGCCTCCTAAAGGCACGGCGTCAATAGTAATGTCAACAGTTAAACCAGTGCCAGTTCCACCACTAGTAGTTAAGTTTGTTTTACTAGCAAGATAACCAGAGCCACCATAAAGATTAGAAGCAGGATCAGTTATATACCCTAAAAATAAACCAGGATATCCAGCTTGTGGAATTTCTAAAGGTATTTTAGAATTAAACTTAACTCTTAATACGTCACCATTCCAAGTTGTGTTGCTGGTTATTAAACTAGGTAATAATTCAGAAGTATAAAAAGGATGAAAAACTGTTGAGCCAGAGTAAATTACCTGAGACACATCAGTATTTGTTAAATCTAGTGATGATAGTATAACGTCAGAGTTCCTACCGTATCTATCTACTAAAACTACACCTACTTGATAACTTCTATTTTGCTTTAAAGTGTGGTTAGGATATTCTTTTTTTAATGTAGTAACTTCGTCTTTTTCAGAAGCTGAAACTTCATAGTCTAAAGTATTCATAGCTGTGTAACCATCTACATAGTTACCATATATAACTCTATTACCTGTTACCTCTTGAGCTAAAGCTCTAATAGGAACTTTATCGCTTACTCTAGTTATTTCTGAAGATGGTAATGTTTTCTTAGGTTTTCTTGATTGATAAGTATATATCAAAGTATTAAAATCTAAGTTTGAAAAACTTTCTGCAGTTATGGTGTCTACAACTTTCAAAGAGTTTTCAGCATCGTCTTTATATATTATTTCAATTTCATCAATGTGTAATTGATTTTGTATATTACTAAAGTTTTGGCTAGTAGAATCATCTAAAAAATCTGGACAAGGTATTTGAAGATCAATGTTAGTGACCATGTTCTGCATAACAGCGTTGTCAGTGTCTTCATAAGCTTTTTCTGTATCTAAAATTGTTTCATCAGCACCATTTAAACTTCTTTCTTCTGAAAGAAAATAACCATTTTGTTTTGGAATAAAACAAGGTTGAGTGAATGGAGATATTAAAGAATATTCATTGTCATCAAATTTAAATCTATAAGCGAATCTTACAAATTTATCTTTTAAAAATTGACAATCTCCAGGCCAATTAGCTTTATAATCTGGGTTAATACCAACTTCTATTTTAACAACATTACTTAAAGATGTTGGAAATTGATTAGGCCAATCTATAGTTAAAGAATTAGGAGCAGTATATCCTGTAACGCGAGCTAAATATGGAGTAATATCTTGTGGAGTAGGAGAAGCATTGTTAGTAATTTTAACCAAAGCTCCAGTGTAGTCCACTTGTGCCAACGTAGGGCCAGAGTCGTGAGCCACAGTGAAAGCAGAGTTTCTATTTAGTACACTTGCGCCACTCGTAAATGTACTATTTACAGGAAGTTTTTCAGTACAAGTATCCTTCATTGCGCTTGCTTCTTCTACAACTAATTGTATTTGAGCATTACCAATTTTAGGACCTATGGTTACAGTTTGTCCATTATAATAACCTTGTCCTTGGTTTACTATTCTTATTTGTTCTAGTTGACCAGTTACTGAATTAGCAGCTAAAATTTCTACAGTTAAACCTTCAGATCCGCCAATTGCACTAGTAGGTATTATTTCATTTATATAATCATTGTAAACAGGTGAACCAGTTCCTCTACTAATAAAAGTATAGTCTACTATATAATCTTTAACTAAGTTAATAGGCTCATACGGATAGTATTTAGCAACATTTATTTGGTCGTCATTACTATAATAAGTTGGTGATGTTAAACTACCAGGATTTGCAGCATTAACATTTATTTTTCTTGGTTGATTTCTATTATCAGTCCAGAATAATAAATCTTCAATTAAGTTTACACCCATTATAGGATGTGTTAGTGAAAAGTTTAAAAACTTACCTTCAACTAGTTTAGTATTTATATTTGTCTCTACGTTTCTTCTCCATATTTGACACAATACAGTGTCAGGCGGATAATTAGATACTTTATCAGACGATGTGTCTACGAAGTTAGTTACAAATAAGTATATAGTTTTGTTTTGATCGTCTACATAATGACCTATGATTTCAGCGTTACATGTGCTACTTAAACCTAAATCAGTGACTAGAACATTTCCTAATACAGTTTCTAATGTTCCAACATCAGCTCCTTCTGCTTGGCTAACTGAAATATTAAAACCTTCTCTATACTCTCCATTAGGAACTAGTCTTTGGTCTAAGTCTTGATTCATCTTAGACTTGATGAAAGTATTTTTAGTTTCAGCCATAATTAATGTTTAATCCATTTAGATTTGTTTCTCATAACTTGAACAAATTGATTTAATTTAATCTCACTTAATCTTATCTTAGCATTTCTAAGAGCAGCTCTTCTATCTTTCTTATATCTTTGAACGATGTACTCTGGCATATTAACTCTGCTAGCTAATATACTATAAGCTATATGCATGTATATTGCTTCTTCTGCCATCTTAGGTATCTTCATATCGTAGTCTACTGACAAACCATCAGATATGTATTCTAGTATTATAAGTTGACCAGCTAAGTTACTACTAAAAGAAAACTTACCTTCTCTATCATTTATAGTAAACCATCCATTAGTCTGTGAAGTTTCTGGATCTAAACCATATCTTCTACCATAAGCCACTTTATCCCAAGTCCAGTTGTATACACCAGCATTGTACATTTCATTGTCATAAGCTCCTGTAAGTAAATTGTCATTAGCAGTATCCCATCTTTCATCAGTTTGAGAAGTACCTTCTACGTTTTCACCTAAATCATTTTGTGTAGGAACACCATTAGCATCTTGAACTGGAACAGTATAAGGATTGCTAGTTAGTGTTGTTGGATATATAACATGCTTAACACCTAAATCATCTATCCTAGACATTTCTACATAATTAACGTAGTCCTGGGGAATTATTATGGATAAACTAGGTGGTATTGTAAGCTCTTGAGATTTAATAGACTTTAATGTGTCATATGAGAACTCTTGCAAACCACGCTTAGCATGAAACATAACGTCAGATCTTTTCACTCTAGGTATTAATTTATCCATACCTACATAAGCAACCATAAAGTTGTTTATTACATCTGTTAAAGATATATAAGAGTAACTACCGTTATTAGCCCATACGGTTGATGTCAATAATTTTATTACAACTGTATCACCTGTTGTTGGTATTGCTGCACCTATTAAAGTTACTGCATTTTCACTTAACGTATACTCTGTAGTAGGAGTTAGTAAAACACCGTTTTTATATACTTCAAAATTAGCATAGGACACTCCAGTTACAGTAGCTACTAAATTAGTATCACCTGTCCAAGTAAATTTTACTTGAGCAGGCGTAGTAGTAAAAGATTGCTGACCAGCATAATATTGTTCGTTAGTTTCTGTTAGTAATCCCATGTTTTATTATCTTTTTGCGTTAGCTTCGTCTTGCATTAATTCTTGTTGTGCTGCTTGTATTATTTGTGGATCTCTTATTATCACACCAGCATATTGTAATATCTTTAATATACACTCAGTTTGTTGGCTATCACTTATTTCAAAATTAACAGAACCATAAGTACTGCCTGAGTTAAAGTCTGAAGCAAGCAAAGTTATAACAGGACCTGTACTACCTACACCTAATTGACCACCATCTATAGTGATAGTATCTCCAACGACAAAACCAGAACCTGGATCAGTAATAGTAATAGTAACAGCTGTAGCACTAGTAACATTAGCAGATATAGCAAAACTACCTGGAGTAGAGTTTGTTGTAGTAAATGTAGGTGTATAAGTTCCTATAGTACCTGTAGCTAATGGAGTTGTAAAATTAGATAATGTAGCTCCGCTGTTAAGTAAATCAGCACCATACACTGTTGAGTCATATACAAATTGACCTAACGATCCTGTATAATAACCCCAACGAACATCTGCTGGTTTTCTAATATAACTCCACTCTACATCTTTAGGCACACCTGCAGCAGCAAAAGGATATACTTTTACTTTGTCTTTTTTATATGTAGCTATTGGAAAATTATTAGAAGGTTGTAATAGTGGAGAAAGTTTTTGTTGTACATATTCTCTTTCACTTACAATTTGTATCTCTGGATTATTAGTTCCTAGTGTCCAGAAAGCAGCCCCAAACCTATGTAGATTAGTAGGTTGAGTATATTCTTGAGAAGCATAAGCTGAAGAAAAGGTATATTCTTCAAATACTTGAAACTCTTCATGGATGTGATCCATTCTAGATGCAAATTCTACATCTGTTTTTGGCATACGTATATACTGATTATAATCTTCAAAAAAGTTTTCAAAGATCTCTAATTGTACTTGAGTAGCTAATTGATTAAACTCATACGGAGTTAAATACCCTCTTTGTTCTTTATTAAGGATACTTAATACGGTTGTATATACAGTATTTACGTTTATTGCCATTTTAATATTTTTAAAAAAAAAGGGTGGCGAAATACCACCCTAATTTATAATCACTTGTTATTTGAGTTTTTTATCAATCGACTTATAAATCTCTAAACCTTCATCTGTCTTAAACCACGCAGCCATTGCTGAGTACGGGTTTTCGTCAAATGGTACAGTCATTAATTTACGTCCATTACTAGCCCATTTAATAGTTCTTTGATCTGGAGATATAGATATTATACCTGCTTCTCTTGCTTTTATAGCAAAATTTCTTAGTATAATATTTTCATCTTGAGATAAATTTAAGAACAAACTTGGGTTTTGTCTAGCGAATAATAATAAATCTCTTTTTAATTCTTTAGTACTTAGATTAGATACACTAGATCCCATTTCTACACGTAGTATAGCTTCTGCTTGGTCTATATCTAATTGTCTTGCCATGCTTACAGCATCAGCTTCTAGTTCTAAATATTCTAATTGATCTACAGCTTCTACTTGTTTATCTAATTCAGAGAATATAATCCCATTATGTGGATGCTTAGCTAAAAATTCTTGTAAGCTTCTTTTCTCTTTAGGTACATGTAGAACACCGTGTTCAAATACTATATGCTTTAAAGTTACTTGTCCTTTCTGCTCGTCTACGAATATACTTTGTTGATTAGTAGCGTATCTAAGCTCTCTTTCATATCCTCTATCTTTATCAAACCAAACTAATGGATATTTTCTAGTATGTTTACTAGGTATAGTATAACTTAAAGGTTCTTTGTTATTATTTAAATAATAATTTCTATCTTTATACTCCCAAGTATCTTTTACTTCAGGAGCTTTCTTTTCTTTTGTTTCCATAATATAATATAATATAATAATTAAAAAGACCCCGCCGAAGCGGGATCTTATTATTGTTTGCTATTAAGAAATAGCAGTCATAGTAGCACCAGTTACGTTGTAACTTAATGTAGTTAATGGAGCTTCTCCTGAAGCACCGTTCATTACATCAATAGCAGCAACTACTTTATCAACATCAGCTTGAACTAATGGAGAAGTAGCGGCAATAGTCACTTTGTAGCCAGAAAGATATTGAATAACAACATCATCACTAACTAACTTAACATCACCTACATTTTCAGCAGACGCCAAATCAAAGCCACTTGCTTTTTTTACTTTTATATATCCCATAATTTCTATATTTTAAAATGTTAATAAATTAAACCGCTTTGAATAACACGAAGTTATTAGCTGCTTGTGTTACTAAACATCTTTCAGTTAAGAAATGTACAGACATTGCATCAACACCAGAAGTATAAGCTCCACCTACTGAACCAGTGATCCAGTTTTTGTATCTTCTATCTTCTGACTCAGAAGCTCTATATCTTACGTGTAAGAAAGGTCTTCTAATGTTTGATCCAAGCATTTGATCGTATACTGTAGAAGTTCCAGCAGGAACTAAAACACCATCAATAGCTTTAGATAAACCTCTTGTTGAAGCATCATTTAGATATTTCCAGTCAGTTTTGTAGAAGTCATAAGAACCTCTTCTGAAACCAGAAAATCCAAAATTAAGTGCCATATCTTCTTCATTATCAAATAGACCATAAGAAGCTGCAGCAGTAGAAGCATAACCTCCACCAGCCATAGCTGCGATCATATCATCAAAATCTAAAGCAGTTTGTCTTTGTAAGAAAAGCATGTTTTCTTCAATAGCACCTTGCTTATCTAAGTTTTTAAGGATCTCATCGAAATCTCCCATTGCACCAGAACCTGGAGCAGCAGCACCTGCAAAACCTTGATATACATTACCTCTTGCTTCAATAGCAGCAAATAAACCTTCTGTACCTTTTAAGTTAACACTAGTTTGATTTGGCATAGCAACTGTGTGACCAGCTTTTTCACCTTCAACTAATGACATCTCCATATAGTCTTCAAATCTTAGTCTTGTTTCAGACTCAGCTTTTAAATACCATAAGTATCCAGATGTTCCATCTTCAGTAGCTATTTCTACCCAACCGATTTGTGCAGCATCAGAACCGTTTACTTCATACTTATCTCTAATAATAATTGGAGAATTGTGGTACTCAGTAAAACTTGGTTCAATAGAAGTCATTGAAGCATCATCAGAACCTTTTCCAAACTCAGAACCATAAACAAATAGGTTTAGAGTGTCAGCACCAGTTGTTTGTAGACCAGAAGGTAAAGCAGCACCAGCATAAGGTACAACTACTATTTCAGCAATTGTAGCTCCACCAGTAGGCTGTGTTACGCTAGATACGATACATTTTGAAGTAATTAAACCAGTAGCATTATCAGCAACCAATATAGTTTGATTAGCTTTAATAGCTACAGTATTATTACCTCTACCATTTGTCGTTGGGTTAGCTTTATCTAACTGTATTTGAATAGTATCAGTAGTAGAACCACTTTTAGCGTTACATTCATTGTAAGAAACGTGTAATCTATTTTGTTCAGACCAAAGTACTTGGTCAGATGTCATTGGCATTTCAGCGCCAACCATTCTTAAGAAACCTGATAATGTTCTATTACCATATCTCTCAACTTCAGCTTCGTAAAGCTCAGGCAGATATTGTTGTGCCCAATCGCTTGTACCATCAGCAAAGTTTAAGTAGTTGTTACTTAAAGCTTGCTTCTTTTGAGCTGGAATTAAACTTGCAGGAAAACTCCCACTTGTTGCAAAACTCATAATTTTTAATTTTTAGTTAAGTTGTTTTTTTTCTTTTTATTTTTAACTTAGAACTATCTACTCCATTTATTGCTTTTACTTTTAGCCCGTTTATAAATATATCCCCTGAAGGTGAAGTGCGCGCTTCATTATTTATGTTTTTAGACTTAGCAGTTATATCTTTAATAGCGTCGGCTTTGCCTTGCTCGTAAAAATGATTTGCTATACTATCGGCATTGTCTGCAGTATAAAGTGCTTTATGATAACCTTTTAAATCTCTCACACTTCCATCTTTGTTTAAGAACTTCTTAGTAAAGTTTGAAAGTTTAGATTGATTCTCAGCAACATCATTAGCGTTATTAACACTATACCTAAAACGTTTTTCACCAACTTTAAAATCGAAACCTTCGAATTCATTGTTGAAATACTTATTGGTATTTTGTTTAAAGTCCTCATGATGTTTTTTTATCACACCCTGTTCTTTGTTATATCTATTGAAAAACTCCATTGCTTTTTGTTGTTCTTGAGTAGCGCCCGGTCTTAACTTAATCTCGTCGTAATACTTCTTTTTCGTTTCCTCCAAAAAGCTTTTGGCTTTTGCAATTTCTTCTTTCTTCGCGAGTTTCTTTTTTCTTATATCGCGATCTTCATCCAAATCTTCATCATAAGTAAATTTATCTTCCATAAGGAATTTAACTTCTTCAGGATCAAGATGTGGTCTAGTCTTTTTATAATATTCGTTTAGTAATGCTTCTTCGCTAATATTAGAATAATCAGCATTTAACCTTACATAGTCTTCTACTGTGCCTCCAGTATCTTTCATGAAATCCACTAGTTTTTCTACATTTTCTGGTAGTTCTAGTTTAGGATTTTCTTTTATCTCTTCTTTAATATCTTCAATTACTTTTTCTTCTTCTTTAACATCTTCAGTAATCTCAGTTATAGTAGCTACTGGCTCTTCTTTTTTCTCTTCGGTAGCTTTCGGTTCTTCGGTGTGTGTTTCTCCCACTTCGCCGCCATCTTTGGGAAGTTCGCGTACATCCACCTTCGTTGTGCTTGACTCTGGAATGGCATCTTCTTTAATTTCTATTTTAGGTGTTTCTTCTTTCTTAGATAAATCTACCTTTACTGTTTCTTCTGGTTTTTTATTAGCTAGCTTTTTAGGTTTCTTTTTAAGTTTAAATTCACCTTGCTCTAACTCACCAGTAGGAGTTTCCTTTATTTCTTCTGACATAATATAATATAATAGTTAATAAATAATGTAATTATTGAAATCCAATTTCTTGAACTCCTTCAGCTCCTCCAGCTTCAAAGTCTGTAGGTAATAAATCGTTTTTTCTTTGATCTATCATTTTACTTTGCTGAGTAGCTTGCATCTTAGACCGCTTGTCTTTTCGATCTTCAATATCTTTTTCTTTTTGCTTAGTAGCTTGCATATCCATTTGCTTTAACTGCATATCATATCCAAACTGTTCAGCCATTAATTCTTTTCTAAGTTCATTTTCAGTTTGCATTTTCTGTATTTCAAACTGTGACTTAGCTTGCTCAAATTGAATATTAGTTTCATTTAAAGCTTGATTTTTTTGAACTTCAGCCATAGCAGCAGCTTCAGCAGATTGAGCATTAGCTTGAGCTTGAGCTTCAATCATTTGTTGTTTTTGCTGCTGTTCTATTTTTTGTTTTTCTTTTCTACGTTTTTTAAGTAGTTCGTTAGCTAGCTTTAAGTTGTTTATATTTCTAATATCTATAGCATCTTCTAAATCAATACCACCTTTTGCTAAAGCAACTTGTATGTTTTGTTCTAGCATTTGCTTTTCTTCTTCGTCTGGTTCTAAATCAATAAATATACCAAAATCATGTATACTTAATTTAGAAAGCTCATCTAGTGTATGGATATTATAATTAGATATACTGTTCTGCAATGACATTCTAGTTAGTGGGAACATTAAAGCGTCAGCAGCTCTAAGTGATATATTCTCACATGTTTTAAGAGTTAAAAACAAACTGCCTTGTAGTATATGTCTAGTAGCAGTATTAGAATTTGCTGCAGCTAATTTCTGTAATCCAACTAAGGATGATGGGTCAGGTGTACTAGCATCTCTTGCTTCGTTAAGCCCTGTCACATCTCTTATCATTTGTAAGTAATACTGATAAGTCTGTATTAAGCTTTGCATTTTAGCACCACCAGAAGAAGACTGTAATTCCTGTATTGGAACTTTACCTAAGTTTTGATCTCCATCTTGAGTCATTGATCTACCTACAATAGAACCAGTTTGGAAATACATGTTTAAAGCTTCAGCTGGATTATAATTAGTTCCATTACCTAAGTCAACTTCTGCTAAACCATCCATATCTAAGTATACACCATCAGGTACTATCCTAGACATCACTTGTTGCAGTTTAAGGTGTGTTAACTGAATCATATCAGCAAAACCTGTAATTCTAGATACAAGCGATTCTATGCGTCCTCTGTACATTCTAGGAGCACATATGTTGTAACTCATATTAACTTTAACACTATCAGAGTAAGGTCTTGTCATGTTTTCAGACATTTCCCATTTTAACATGTTTTCAAAACCTAATATCTTAGCACCGCAATAAAGTGTTTCTATTGATCTATAAGCTTTCTTAAAATTATCATTATCTTCTGCTTCTAAAAATGTGTCCTGCTTTTCAATAACTTTTTCTAGACCAACGTTAGTTTTCTTTATCTTAAAAACTTGATTAGTGTAAGATTTCCACTCAAAGTATAATACTTGAACCGTTTGACCGTCTCTTCTACCGTTCCACTCTCTGCTATAGCTACTATTGCCTTCATACTTTTGAATCTTTTCTAATTCACTATTACTAATATTAGGAAACTCTTTTTTAAGTTCAGGTAAGCTAATGTTCTTAACTTCACCAACGTAGTATAAATCTTCAAAATTAGGATCTTCAGTGTATGAGTATACTAAGTTAACAGGATCAACATAGTCTAATACAATACCTTCAGATCTATTAAACGTAGTTTTAACAGCTCCAATACCTAGTACTGTTAAATCATAGTTTAATCTTTTTCTAATTAAATGATATTTGTTTTTATCTAATACTTGGTTTATTAATTCTTCTTCTGCAATTTCTATAGATTGTTTATAATTCAATTGCATGTGAGCAGGAAGCTCTTCTAAACTTTTAGGAGCATCTTTACTCTTGTCTCCTTTAGATATGTCTATTCCTAAAGTTTCTTTTACTTTTTCATCATACTGCTTTAGAAATATATCATCTATAATATTTTGAGCGTACTGAGTTCTTTTTCTCATTGACTCCGGATCTTGAGCAAATGTTTTAACTTCGTAACTTCTTTGTGATATACCATTTACTACAATGTCTACAAACTTAGGTATAATAGGTACAGGTTTCCAATCTAAGTTTAAATAAGATAAATCACCGTTTATAGATAATTCATCTTTATATTTTTGTATAGATTGTTCTCCTCTAGCATATAATCTTCTATTATGAAAGGTATTGTAGTTAGTCATAAATCTATAACCACCACCTCTGTAGTTGTTAAACCACTCTCCTTCAATAGCTCTACCAACGGCTAAACCATAATCCCATGAAGCTTTCTCAGCATCAGATACGATCTGATCTGGAAAAGTGCTATTCATATTAGTGTAAATTTGCATTTATTGTATTATTTTTGATGTTGATCCGTTATTGTCATATTTTTTAAATCCAAGTTTAACTTGATTTTTAATAACATGGGGTATTGGTCTATACTTATTTTTATTGCAAGCCATAATAGCAAGACCTGAGCTAATAGAAGCATCATGCTTTGTTCTATTATTAATATTGAATTTAGCCCAGTCTTCTAATGTTGTTTGGAAATACATATCTCCATGTGTTTCTCCATTAAAACCTACATGATCTTCTATATAAGTTTCTATCGCAGCTGCATGTGCTTGCTTAATATCTTCACTAGAGTTAGGTATTCCACCTATTTCTTTTTCTGTTGTTGATAATTTATTCCAAACTTTATCAGGACGGTTTATACTAAAACCTCTGTAGCCTCTACGTTTAAAATAATATAATAACCTTGGCTTATTATTTTCTGCAAGTATTGGCATACCGTAAAATATGCAAGCCATTAATACATCTTCAAAAAATGTTTCTGCGGTTTGTGGTCTTGAAATGTATTCTAAAAAGAAATGATTAGGTGGAACATCTTCCATACTAAATTTAGTAAGACCGTGTAACGCTCCATTAGAACCTTTACCATCTACAGTTCCTGATATATCATAACTATCACAACCAAACGCTCCAACGTGTTCATTACCAGGATATTTCTTACCATTCTTTATGATTACACTATTTTGAAGATTTTTAGGTGGTACCCAAGATATTAAAAACCTACCATCTTTATTAGGGTAAAATATAACTTTAGTATCTTTAACACCATTCTGCCATTGGAAACTTCCTCTTGTTACAGCAGCTGTGTTACTAACTTCTTCATTGTAATCAACTTGTTCGTATATCTTTACTAAGTTAAATAAAGATTGTTTTGTCTCATCTCTAAAAGCATGTTTCTCAGTACGAGGAAACTGCCTGTAAAATTCGTTTAATCCGTCTTGGTCTTGTTTGAGTCCTTCAACTTCGTTTTCCCAGTGTTCGATAACTCCAATGTCAATTGCTTCTCCATCGATTCCAGTGACTTCAGTTTTTGGCGTATTGAAGACAGGTAGTCCATAAGTATCAATGTATCCTTCGTAGGACCATTCCATAGGGATGAATAAACTATAGAGTCCCGAGCTTGTTTGACCATTCTTATTTCTTCTCGTAACGCTTGAATCATAATAT
>Ga0208767_1003161_pt1 | contig 12106 bp, 13 predicted proteins | sample VirMetDEL_Mar_21_FD_184514 | JGI IMG/M metagenome (GOLD analysis project Ga0208767, IMG submission 184514) | Aqueous microbial communities from the Delaware River and Bay under freshwater to marine salinity gradient to study organic matter... | ecosystem: Environmental > Aquatic > Marine >... | reverse complement strand
ATAAGGAGAATCGAAGACGCGTCAGGTATGACGATGGCACAAAAGAACGCCAGAATAAATGACGTTAGACGAAAACAAACCAGAGACTTACTTGATAAGCAGCTACTTATCGAGGCTAAATCAAATACTCTTACAAACACACAATCAATCGTACAACGTAAACTAGACCTACAATTTGCAGACGAACAGGCACGACTAGATGGTCTTAAATTTATATACAACGAAAACAAAGAGCTACTAACCGACAAACAAGACAAAGCATTTCAAGAGAGAATTAACAGAGAGAACAGAGCTTTTGAATTAGCTAAGAGTCAATTCCAAACACTAGAGACACAAAAAGTAGACTTAATAAGAAACGCATCAGCTAATGGGGCAAGTAACTCTGTACTAAAAGCCATTCAAGGAGCTAATACTGTTGAGGAGGCTTATAGTGCGGCGGGTAGATTCGGTCTCTCATTTGCAGATCAAATAGCACGACAAAACCTTGCAAATCTTGTATCAGAAAGCGGAGGAAGTAATGAAGATGTAAGGGTGGCACAAGAAACACAAGATAGAATTAATGTTATAGATAGTGCTCTAAATAATAAAGGTGGATTCAGGGCAGCGGTTGGTGTTAATAGATTCCAAAGACGAGCTCTTGGTAGAAACGCAGAAAGACTTAACTTTATTGCTGACATAGAGCAAATCACAAGCCAACTAACACTTGACCAACTTATCCAAGCAAAAGAACAAGGGGCAACATTTGGTGCTTTGTCTGAAAAAGAACTTCAAGCTATTGCTTCAGCGGCAACAAAACTAGGGAGCTTTAAAACAACTAACAAAAGAGGGGATGTTATCTTAAAAGCATCTGAGGCAGACGTAGAAGCTGAACTTAATAAAATTAGAGACCTTGCAATTAGAGATTACGAATTAAGAACAGGACTTCCTTACCCAGAACCACCAGCAACAGAAGCAGATTATGCAACACAGCTATTAAACGGTTATTCACCATTTAGCCAATTCGCAAATTAATATGAGATACACACAAGAACAAGCACGACAAATATATCAAGACGCACAAAGTAGAGGACTAGACCCTGATAGGGTTATGGCTGAACTTGTAAACCAGGGTGCGACTTTTGACGGTATCGACATAGGAGAAGCTACAAGATTTGCTAATAGAAAACTTGATATTAAACCAACAGTAGGAGAACGAATAACAGAAACATTTGGTGATATAAAAGAAATTGGTACTGGAATAATAAGAAGTGGAGAAAGGCGAGCAGAGAACATAGCCGAAGTTAAAGCACTTGGTGAAAGTGGAGATATAACCGAACAAGGTGTAGCACTAAGAACGGTTGGGCAACTGGCTGGGGCTGGAGCTGATGCTATCGGAGAAGTGGTTAAGGGTATTATTAAGGTTGGTGGTTCACAACAACGAGAAGATGATTTGAAACTACTTGTCGGAGAACTTGGTAAAGATGTTGCTAAGACAGAGCCCGTACAAAACCTTGTTAATTGGTATGAGGGACTAGATGATAGAAAAAGAACAGCCGTAGACGCAGCTGGAGGTGTACTAGACCTTGCATTAGAGTTTGTGGGTGTTGGATTAGCTAAGCGTGGAGCGAAAGCAACAGGAGAAGCAGTTAAAACTGGCGTTAAACAAACATTAGGAACAGCAGGAGATGTTGTAGAAACAGGAGCTAGAGCTGTTGATGAATTTGGTACAGGTGTTAAAAAAGTAGGAGAAGCTGTGTCTGAAAATATACCAACAAAAGGACAAGTTGTAGACTTTGAGGTAACAAGAGCGTTAGGGTTTACACAAGGAGACGTTAAGAATATGCTTAAATCTACAGGAAACAATCCTGGTAACTGGGTAGCAGAGAAAAACCTTATAGGAACAACAAAAGCAGAAACATTGGCTAATGTAAAAGAATTTGGAGACCAAGCATTTAAAGAAGTTAGAGGAGAACTAGACAAAGTAACGAAAACATTTAAACAATCAGAAATTCCTCGATATAAACAAGCGTTAACTGAAATAGCCAAGGTTGTAGATAATACTCCAGGATTAGAAGATGCTTCTAAGGAGGTTGCAAAACTATTAAAGAAACGAAAAGTTACAGCAAACGATATTCAACGAGTTAAAGAACTCATGGATAAACACTTTAACTTGTTTAAGGTTACAGGGGGTGTTAAAGAGAGTGCAGCCAAGGAGGGTCTTGCTAATATGAGACGAGAACTAAAAGAGTTCCTGGAGGCACAAGTTAAAGAAGCTACAGGAAGTGATATAAAACAACTAAACAATGATGTCTCAACAGCAATGTCTATAGGTATTAACGCAGCTGATAGAGCACAAAGAGGTCTTACACGTTCAGTTCTAAGTATTGGAGATATTGGTATCTTTGGTGCTGGTACTGTTGTGGGTGGACCACTAACTGGTGTAGCCCTTGTTTTAGGTAAAAAACTTTTAGAAACTCCGGGTCTTCGATTAAGAATAGCTAAATGGCTAGACGGATTATCTGACGCTAAGAGATTACGAATCCAACAAGAGCTTGAAGCTGGTAATGTACCAAAGGAGTTAGATACAGCAGTTAAAAATGCAGAGAAAGAGCTTAACGCTGGGAGTGAGCAATAAGTAAAAGGAAAAAACATATCCAAAATATAGTCATAACCACACATTAAAACATACAACCAATTATGTCAAGCAAAGCAGACAAAATCAGAAAACTAATAGACTTCGTTGAAAAGGCGAAAACTATTTCAATTCAACACTTATCAGAGAGAGCTGACGGAGCTGACAAAAACCTACAATCACTATCAAGAGATATACAAGCCATTATAAAAGCCCTAAATGAACTAGGTGCTAATTTAGATGGTGTAAAAGGAGAACTTAAATCACTTCCTTTAGATGAACGTATATCAGAGCTTGCATCACAACTTCAAACAGAATTGTCTCAGCTAGAGAGCGGTTTAGAATCTAACAAGGGCGAAATTTCAGCGGTAGAAAAGAAACTACTTAAAGAGGTAGAAAAAACAACAAAGAAACTTGAGAAAGACCTAGCTGAAAAAGTTAAACTAGACATAATTGAAATAGGTGTATCAGATGAACAAAAGAAAGACATCGTTTCACAAGCAACGGAGAAAGCTGAGGAGTTGATAGACAATAAGTTAAAGGAGTCAAATTCAGACCTAAAATCATCAATCCTAAAAGCAATGCCAAAGAACCCTAACCCTTATGCTGGTGGTTCTGGTGCAACATTCCTTAAATCATTAAGAGATATTACAAATGCTAAAACAGCAACAGATGGTCAAGTATTAAAGAAGAACGCAAGTGGTACATTTACATTTGAAGATGAATCTGGTGGTGGAGGAGGTGGATTAGACAACGTAGTAGAAGACACAACACCACAACTTGGTGGAAACCTTGATGTAAACGGGTTCACGATAACATCTGCAACAAATGGAGACGTAACAATAGACCCTAATGGTACAGGAACAATCCTAATTGGTAGTGATATAGATATGCAGGAAAATGACATACTAGACCTGCAAAGCCTACAATTTCACACAACACCAGCTTCAATTCCAACAGCAGAGGGTTCTGTTTGGTGGGATTCAACAAATCAATCTCTAGCTGTAAAAAACGCAGAGTCAGACATAACACTTCAAGTAGGACAAGAAAACTGGATTAGAGTTTATAACAATTCAGGTGGAACAATCAATAACGGAGAAGTTGTATATGCGTCTGGTAAGGAGGATGTTGAAAACAGACTTACTATTGCCAAAGCTCAAGCAGACGACCCTGCAACATCAAAAGTAATTGGTTTTGCTACTCATGATATTGAAAACTCAAGTTTTGGGTATATTACACAGTTCGGTTATGTAAATGACTTTGATACATCAGCATTTTCAGACGGTGCTTCTATTTGGTTATCGGCTGACACAGCAGGAGCTTTCACAGCCACAGAACCAACACCACCAAATGAATCAGTATTCTTGGGATATGTTTCAGATTCACACGCAACAACTGGTAATGTTTTTATAACAACACTTGGTAACACATCAGGAGCAACACCAACACTTACAACAACAATTACAGCAGATACTAGCCCAGCTATTACACAAAGAACATATTTTATAGACACATCATTAAATGATGTAACCCTTACTCTGCCAGATACTTCTGCAGACAATGACGGAGAAATTATCCGAATAGTGCTTATTGATGCCACAAATCAGGCGGTAGTAGACACAGTATCAGGGACAGATTTAGTTGGAACAGTAACATCACAAAGTATTATTCAAGCGGAAACTGGTTTTACAGTTCAATCAGACAACTCAACCTCTACTTGGCATATAATCCAAGATTCACGAGCTAAAACACCATTCTCAAACCTTACATTTTATGGACTTACAGAATCTGGTGCAGTTGGTGGATATAACAGACTGTGTGTATCAACAGATGATTCAGACTTCTCAACAACAGCCTCAGATGTAACAACTGGTGCTATTACTGGTTCAGCTCAAGCTGTTGGTAGTTGGGTGGCAGACCAAGGAGAACTACAAGGACTTCTTACAGAGACAAACGCTCAATTTATTTTCAATGCTAGAAGAACAGCAGGTTCAGGAACAGCAGAGTTTTACGCAGAGATTTATCATAGAAATTCAGGAGGAACAGAAACACTTCTAGGAACTTCTGGTGTATCAGCTTCGACATCAAGTGCTTCCTATGTTCAAAGAGATATAACAGCTTTTGTATCAGAGCAATTATTCGCCTCAACTGATTACATTGTAATTAAATTCTTTGCAAACAGAATACCTGGTGGTTCAGACCCAACTTATGATATTCAAGTAGAGGGTGTTACATCACCAGCTCGTATGATTTTGGCTGTATCCTCTTCACTTATTCCCCATAATTCACTTACTGGATTAGCTTGGACTTCATCAGGACACACAGGAACAGCAAATCATATTCCATACTTTAATGGTTCAGGAGACGCTGCGAGTTCATCAACACTTAGAACTGATGGTTCTGGTTCAATATTCTTAACAGAAAGAGCTTCTGCTGGAACAGATAATGTAGGAGATGGTCAATTCTGGGTTAAAAACGACGCACCTAACACTCCTTACTTCACAGATGACGCAGGAACAGACTTTAGACTACTTGGTGGAGTTGGTGCGTTAGACTCAATGGAACTACTTTATTGGGACGGAGACTCTGCTCAAACAGTAGGGGTGGGAACAGTATCAGGTTCGAGTGTTTCGTGGCTTGATAACAGGTTTAATATTGTAGACAACGTAGACAACACTAAATTACTAAAGTTTACCATTGATGGACAAAACTCCGCCTCAACAACAGAAATCCTTACAGGTGCAGTAGCAGAAGAGGGTTCAATTCAATTAACACTACCAGCAACAACAGACACTATTGTTGGTAGAGATACAACAGACACCCTAATAAACAAAGATATTTCTGCAGCTTCTAATACATACAGAGCAGCCTCTACAACAGTATCTGGTGCAGTTGAGCTTGCAACAACAGCCGAGACAACAACAGGAACAGACACAACAAGAGCTGTGACACCAGACGGACTTGCTGACTCCACTTTCACAGATGAAATTTACATAGACGCTGGTGCAATGAAATCACGAGCAACAAATGGTGCAGAAGCATCAGGGGAAGAATATGCAACTAATGACATAAACGTAGACTACTTCCTATTCGCAGGTGGAACAGCAAATGAGGCAGCTCAATTCAAAATAGCAATGCCTGGTTCTTGGGATAATGGAACAATCAAAGTTAAATTCTACTGGGATGCAGCATCAGGAGCTTCGGCGGCAGATGGTGTTGTGTGGGGAATTAGTGCAGGAGCTTTAGCTGATAACGATGCAATAGATACAGCACTTGGAACACAAGTTCACGTAGATGACGTGGTTATCGCAGTTGGAGATATGCACATAACAGCAGCCACAGCAGCAGTAACAGTTGCAGGAACACCAGCAGTAGATGATATGGTCGTATTTGAAGTTGAAAGATTGCAAGATGATGTAAATGACGATATGACAGAAGACGCTAAACTTCTTGGAGTTAAAATTCAATTTACTAAGACTAGAGGAGCAACAGCTTGGTAATATGCAAAACTATTTACTACATTCACGAAAAGCGTTTCAGGGCGGTTGGGTAGACAATCTTTCACTAGACCTAGACCAAACTGGTTCAACACAATACGGAGACCAAACAGGTGCAGCTTATACAGGAGAAACTAAAACGGGTGGTCGTTCTATTGAGTTTAGATTCAAGGCTGATTCATTGCCACCAAACTCTGCAAATGGTTACACGAATATATTAAGTAGTGCCTCTACTGGTGGAACTGTAGCAACAGGAACATTTAACATTGGTGTTCGTGTTAGAGCAGCAACATTCACAACACCAAGAATAGACCTCACAACAAGACAACAATCAAACTCAGTAAACGATACAGATGGGTGGATTGGTTCAACAACTATTTCAACTGGAACTAAGTATCATGTTTGCCTGACAACAGACGGAACAAACTGGACAATGTATTTAAATGGTTCGGTGGAAACAATGGGGACATGGGCTGGTGTACTTGCATGGGATGGAGAATGGTTCGGAGACCAGCTTATCTCAGGAACAATCACAGGTAGAATAGCCAACAACGCAGCAAACGCCCTTGATGGTCACTTAAATGAAATTGTTATGTGGGATGGAGAGCTTAGTTCATCAGAGGTATCTACACGATATAATTCAGGAACATCAAGTGACCCAGAAGCAGAGGACTTCTCAGGAGGTAGTGGCTCAACAGTTTCTCACTATCACCCATGTGGAGAAGGTTCAGGAGATACAACATCATTATTAACAGACGTGGTGGGTTCAGACGACTTCACGCTTTACAACACACCTAGTTATTCATCAGACGTTTAATATGGAAAATTTTAGAAAAGGACAAGTTATAGATAAAAAGGACGGAAAGATAGTCGCAATTCTATCTGACTTAGTTGATGGTAAATACACAATTCAAGACAACAAACACCCCGAAACAGTAAGAAAGGTAACTCATGAATTTTTAGAAGCTCAATTTGATGGCTGGATTATAGAATAGGTTATAATTTATATATGACGAGAATAAACAACGAAGTATTACTAGAGAAAATAGAACACCTTTCAGAAAACATGAAAGAGGGATTTAGCGGTGTTCATGAATTATTTAAAACGACCCCCTTTATCTCTTTTAATAGATTTCCAATTATTCCAACTTTTATGACCCATCAGGGTTTTGGAAGTTTTAGCTTTACTAATTTCGGTTTTATCATATTTTCTGTGGCAAGAAACACAAAGGCTAAAGTAATCCATTCTTTCTCTAGAATACTCTCTACCCTTTTTAAGAGCCCACTCAAATTTAGAGGACTTCTTTCTACAGTCATCAAATTCACAAAAATTGGCTTTTCCAAAATTTGTGTTAATCCAACCATGAAGAGCCTTGTATCCGACATTATTACCCTTCCACATCGGATTATCTTTACCGCTCAACATTCCCTTTCTAAATTGAGCAGAGCATTCAACAGAACAGTTCTTAGTAGCACCTTGCTTAATTTTAGAGGGGTAAGCAAAAAATTCTTTTTTACATGTTTTACATATTTGTTTAATTTTAGACATACATTAATTATATATAGAATTACACCATAGTCAAGAATATTATGAAGGTTACACCAGAACAATTAGAAATAATAATCGATAAGTCTATTAAAAAACACGTTAATGGTAAGATAGATAAACTACACAAAAAGTTTGATAAACACGAAGAAAAGATGATACCTATTTTTGAAGCATACAGCTATGCAAACAAAACGGGAAAGATGATTATAGGTTTAAGTAAAATAATGCTAGCACTCGGAACAATTTATGGAGTTATTAGGGGAATTATTTATTGGTTAAAACATTAATATGAAATTAAAAGAAGTAGAATTTAACGGGAAGAAATATCCCGTAACATTTAAACAAAGTCCAAACTATTCACAAAGCAACATGGATAAATCAGGAATGGTTTATCACGTAACAACATCTCATTCTTATGTAGGTGGAAAATCTTGGCTTACAAATAAAAACTCAGGTGTATCTTGTTTATTCATAATTGGTTCACAGCCAGGTGAAATCGCACAACTAGGATTACCCAACCAAAAACTATGGCACGCAGGTAGAATCTCAAACCCAAGCGAACACTTTAAAAAGATTGCAAAGAAATCACCATCAGGAAAATATACCAATCCAAACCTTTGGTTAGATGGAATCGAATTCGTTGGTGGAGTAGACAAAGACAGGAACGGTAAGGTAGAACGAGATGAAGTGAACTTAACTGAATGGCAATATTATGTGGGACAACAAGTGTGTGAATGGCACGCAGAAGTTTGTGGCTACAATCTTAAACCAGAGAACCAAATAATCCATCAAGACATCGCAAGTTATAAACCAGACTTAGAAGATGTACGAGATGAAATGCACTATCGACTTTTCTCAAAAGAAAACAGAGAAGAATCTTGTAAAGATTTAGAAATTGAAATTGCTCGTCAAAATGGTATTATTAAAACATTGAGAGATGTAATCGCATTATTGGCTAATTACATCAAATCAAAGTTAAGGTAACACGTAGACACGCTCTCAGGAGCTTATTTTGCCCCCCTGACACGTTTTAAGGGCAAGGTGTAGAGGTAAGGTCGTTTGATTAATAATTTAGCTTAGAAACGAAATATGATGGAGAAATTTAACTTCCTTAAATCAGTAAGATTTTGGAAAATTGTACTAGCTTTCGGTGTTCAACTATTAGTTGTTCACGGAAGTCTATCAGCAGATATGGCAAATGCAATTTCAGGAATCTTAGGAGCATCAGTTGTAATCAACACAGCTGACAGATATTCAAAATAGTATATAATGAACTAGCGTTCGATTATGAGTAAGCCCCAGAAATGGGGTTTTACTTTTCCACATGTAGTATTAGGTACATAGGTATATATATGGTAAGATGGTAGTGGAGGTGGTCTTTGATAACTGGATAGGGGTAACCAAAAATATTATGAATGATACAGAATTTGGAAACAAAATAACAGACGCACCAAACAAAGTCGTGGAAATGGAAAGAGTTAAGAAAGAGGCTGGAAAGATTTTTAGCCAAAAAGGATTAGATGCAGTAACAAAGTTCTTAGCAGAGAACTAGACACCCTTGTGTGTTTCCTCCTGATTCTCACAAGGGGTCAGGCGAAAGTAAATTAAAATATACCCTATCCAGTTATGAGAGACCAGTTATCCACTTTACAAAACTATCTAATGGGTATAAAGTTATATTAGAAGTTAGGGTATTGATGGGGTTAGCCGAAAGGCGATGACTAGTTTGGCAACTGCAGAGTCGGAGCTAGAGTATCCGAGGTGATTCGGATGCCCCCACCAGTACCTTAACAAGTTAGGGTGTTGAAGTGATGTATTGTTGGAAAGCGTCGAATAACAAATAAGACGCGGACTATCTCCACTCTAGGAGAAAGATTTGAAGAACTCCAACAATACTTCAATCCAGTACCTTAACAATAGTTTATAGAGATAGTAGGGGTGTGGCGGAATAGGAAACGCACAAGTTGCAACTTGACCTACGAATGAGTAGGAAAGAACAAGGTGACTATACGAGTATTAGTGATGGAAAACACACGGGGCGCAACATGTGTTGAAAACTCCCCTCTCGGCAAATCCTTGTCGCCCCTACTATCTCTATAAGCAAGTTTGTGAGGTTAATAGGGGTATCGTTGGATTGTGGCTGAATAATCAATAAGGCACTTGGCATTCCTTCGGGGGTGTGCTTTACTAAATCCCGTGATATTCCTGCTAACCCCATAAACTAAGCACAATGACAACAAAGAGTATTTGGTGTAACAACCAAAGCTGTGACTTAAATGAGCCTTTTGCTCTACCATTAACTTTTCCAGCCTATGAGATAATCTTTTCTTTCCAATGCCCTAAGTGCAAGAAAGAGAACATGATTGTCATTGATTCGGGAAATCATAATTGGCAGAAATAATGGAAATCATCTATACAGGTCGCATGATTCAACTGGAGTGTTCACACTGTGATTATTACATCATAGTCCCTGACCCTATTTGCTTCCCACCAACAGACATATTACTTTTGTATAAGTGTCCTAAGTGTAAAGCAGATAGCCAATTTAAACTTCCTGCAAGCCAATGAAAAAGAAAGCGAAGTTTGATAACCACCATCGCCTGCCTAGAAGCAGAGGTGGAACGGATTTTTACCCTAAAGATAATTTGATAAGGGTGAATAAATACCGACACGCTAATTGGCACAGACTTTGGGCAGATATGTCCTTAGAGGAAATAGTCGAAGAAATGAATCGACTATGGATTGACCCTAGATACGAACTTAAAATCGAAAGGAAATGAAAGAAAATTTCAAAATGTTTGTAAAGGGAGTTTGGACATTCTTTTCAATCGTAGGTGTAGGTATTGGAGCATTTTTTATTCTGTATGCCCTGTTCCAAGCAATCGTTCAATTCATTGAACAGTACTCATTTACGTTATGATGAAGTTGTTACGCTTCCTCGACTGGCTAATCGTATTTATATGGATAGCCACATGGTATTTGTTCGTAATTACCTTTGTCCTAGCTGTCTCTGTTGTAATATTGATATTCTTATTACCAAAGGCTTTCTGGATATGGTTATCGTATAAGTTCTTTCAAAAGAAAAGACCCTAGCAATAGGGTTTTTACTTTGGTATAATTTTTATACAACCTTTTTCATCCTAATATACAGGAGGTTGAAGGCATTTACATTCTTGTATTGACTGGTTTAACGAGATTGTAGGTGTGTCACCGTGGTTTTTACCACATCGACCCCATCCAGTCAGCCACATAGCGGAGTATATAGAAACTATGTGGTGGATATAAACACGCAAAAAATACCCTCATTTCGAGGGCTTTTTTGTTACAAGGCTGTCGACAAAGGATTCTATTATCGACCTCGAATCCTAGGTTTTAAAACCATTGTTCTTCTTTGAATGTTGTGTGACCTGTATGTGGATTTGTACACCATCCTAAACATTTTTTAAATTGCCATGCGACCTTTGGTGTTCCATAACGACCATCTATGTACTGGACACACCAATCTATTTGTTTGTAAGGGTTAGTTAGGAAATCGTCGTCAACGTCGTCTTCATATAAAGACATCATTGTTTGACAAAGTCCTCTTGCAGATGAAGTTGAGTTTGCGGCTAGAAAATTCCACCCACTTTCTCCCTTAATAATTTCATCAAAGCTACTCCATTCTGTAATACCCCATTTATTATTAATTGTATCATTTGCATATTGTTTAATTTGCTCTTCCTCAGTACCTAAATAAACAGTATAGTGATTATCTATCTGTATTTCGGCACTTTCTAATTGTGTTGGAATTGAGGTGAAAAAAAAGATAGCTACAATCAATCCCGTTAGATATTTATTCATAGTTTAAGGAGTACTCATTCCTTAATTGCCGTCCAGTCATTTCTGTCATTCCATTATATTGTTGCAAGAATATAGAATAATGCAATAGACTTATCCACAGTGACAATTAAGCGTTGTAATATATACTAAAATTATGGTTATATTAAAATCAAAAGATACAACTTATTTGGAGTCAATAGATGCTCAACGAATTACAAATTTACCACTTTGGTTATTAACACAGTTGGCGGCTATTGGAGTTATAGACGGGAAGTTGGGTGAACCCAATAAAAAGAAGAAATACTTTAGATATAAACAATTAAAACTTATTAAAAGCAGGGGTTACTTAGAACAATATTTAGATGAGGGTTCAGTGAATTTTATAGAAGCCTTAATGGTAGAGATGGAATGGGTGAATAATCAAACTAAATGTGGCAGTACTGATTATATGAGAGATAGAATATCCACATAATCCCCACAATCCACAACATAAATAGTCTTGTCAAGATATTGACGATAAGATAGAATGATTGCATGAAGTTGATAAATGGAAACTCCTTAGAAGTTTTGAAAACATTTGAAGACAATAGTATAGATAGCGTGGTTACTGACCCGCCTTATGGATTATCT
>Ga0208767_1003158_pt1 | contig 12108 bp, 5 predicted proteins | sample VirMetDEL_Mar_21_FD_184514 | JGI IMG/M metagenome (GOLD analysis project Ga0208767, IMG submission 184514) | Aqueous microbial communities from the Delaware River and Bay under freshwater to marine salinity gradient to study organic matter... | ecosystem: Environmental > Aquatic > Marine >... | reverse complement strand
TCCCCATCATTATCTACTGTTGGGTCTGAAGCTTTGGGTCCTAAATATCTATCATCAAAATTATCGTATGCTAATTCTGCAGCAGCTTGAGCTGTTTGAGCTGCAGTAGCTGAAGTCGCAGCATTGGTAGCTGAGGTGCTTGCAGATGAGGCAGAAGATGCAGCATTGGTCTCTGAAGTCGATGCAGCACTAGCAGAACTAGCGGCAGCTGTGGCAGAAGATGCAGCATTGGTCTCAGATGTTGCAGCATTAGTGGCTGACGTTGCAGCATTAGATGCTTGTGTAGCAGCTGAGGATGCAGAACTTGCAGCAGCAGTTGCTGATGAAGCGGCATTAGTCTCTGAAGTGGCTGCATTGGTTTCGGACGTTGATGCGTTTGAAGCGCTTGTTGCAGCATTGGTTGCAGAAGTAGCCGCATTAGTCTCAGAGGTTGCAGCAGCGGTTTCGCTAGCAGCAGCATTTGTCTCTGATGTAGCAGCATTAGTTTCTGAGGTTGCGGCAGCAGTTTCAGAAGCGGCAGCGGCAGTAGCACTTGCAGCAGCTGCGGTAGCAGAGGTTGCTGCAGCAGCAGCATCTACAATTAAAGACCATTTACCAATATCTGCATTAGAACTTAAAGGTAAAGAACCAGATGATGTGTGAGCTGTTTGGCAAATGTAAATGTTATTATTGGTTGTATCTTTAACAATATCTCTAACAGCAAATGTTTCACCAGAAGACCAATTTCCTTTAAAGGTTCCTAATTCTTGTGCAACATTTAATTCACCTGTGCTATCAAAAGATAATACTTTATTAGCTCTGTCTGCAGCACCCACAGTAAATTCTGTGTTGGTCATTGTATTAGTTCTTGAAATTTTAATTGATCTATCAACTTCTTCTTGAAGTTCTTGTGCTAAAATAACTGATCTATCTAAACCTTCTTCATGTGTTTCAGCAGGAAAAGGGTCATTTGCAATATAGTCAATTGCTTGTGTTTGTGTGGTATCTCTAAGTAACACGACTGTTTCTGTTGCACTTGGAATATTGCCAGCAGTAAAGGTAATGCTTCCTCCAGATGGAGAACCTACTCCTGTAATTGTATAATGAGTAGTTAAAGTTTTTGTAGTCTCAGTTCCTAGAGCTGATCTAATAATAACGGTTAGGTCAGAGTCTGCTAATACTTTGAAAGTATAACTAAAGGTAGTGGTAGTCCCATCACCCGAATAACTGTTTTTTACAATTGTAGTCGATATTGTCATGCTATCCTTATATATTATTTTTTAGCTGATAATAGCTTTGTGTATGCCAAAATATGTTTATATTATCAAGTAATTTATTCATTATATAATCCTTTTGGAAAGCTGGTAGGCTTACTTTCGCCAGGAGACCACCAATAGTCTTGTTGGGTTTGTCGTGCATAATTGTTAATTATTCTACTATTTCGACTATCAAAATCTTTATCTAATTGTCTTTGGATAGTTTCCATAATTACCCGTTCCCAAAATAATCTTAAATACCATATAGATGAACCAGGAGCATTTTTTTTAATTAACTGTAAAGCATCTCCCATAACATTAGTATCTCTACCATTGATGTAATCAAACACAGCATCCTTAGGTATACTTAATACATCTGAAATAAATCCTATTGCAGGACCAGGTAAACTTTCCGCCATAGTTTTACCATATCTATTAGTGTCATTTAAAAAGTAATCACCAAATAAACCTAATCCTCCACCATTAACTAAAGCTCTTAAAAAATATTCTGTTGGTTTTTCTTTAACATATTCAGCAGGAGTAGGATTTCTACCTTTTAAAATTTCTCTAAGCTCCATAGCAAAAGCACCATACAATGCACCCGATACTACTAGATCACCCATATACCTTGCTTTACCCATTCCTTTTTGAGTTATACCTCTAGCAACGTGAGTAAACATTAGTGTAATTGGAAACTGTTTAAACATAGCAGCAGATAATATTAATTCACCAGGCAAAGGTACCAGGCTTAGCATTTGAAGTAAAGCAACACGTCCTTTTGCAGATAAAGATGGTACAGCAAATTCAGTTTCTGTTTTAATCATATCAAAAAATTTTGATGAAACATTTTCTTTAGTGTAATCGTCAATATCAGTTCTAAGTCTAATATTATCTGGTAATAAAAAAAATGCTTCTTTACCTTGGTATTGAGCTAAGTCTTCACCTGCATCATACAACTTAGTTGTTCTTGCAATATTCCAATCAGCTTCTGTAATACCATATCTTTTAAATGATCTTTTTAATGGACCATCTAATTCATCAAATGTTTTACTAACACTATCAGCTAGGAAACCTTGGAACTCTAAACCAAAACCCCAACGTCCAGCTTGTGTATGACCTTGTAATCCAGATAAACTAAGTGTAGCATCTGCTAATCTTTGAGTAAGTTCTGAACCATTTACCTCTAACATAAATCTATTAACTTGTTGAGAATATGGAACCCAATGCTCTGCAATTAAACCAGCTCTAATTGCAAGTTTTGATATTTGTTTATCTTTTTTAAATAAACCTTCTTTGTATAATTGAAGTGTTTTTCTTGAAGATTTAAATGCAGGTAAACCATTAAAACCGCTTGTCATACGTTGCCAGTTAAAGTCAGTTAAGGCAAGGATAGAAGCTGAACCAAGATAAGCAGAAGTTAAAACTTGTCTTAAACCAGCAAAAGTTCTAGCCCAGAAAGGGTTGCCTGGTTGTCCTAATTGGTTTTTAAAATATAAATGTAAGTTCTCAAAACCAGCATTAAACAATGTACCTTTAACAGCAGACTCTGCTTTATCAAACTCAGTTGCTTTTAACATAGAAGGTTTAGCAGCCTCACCTCCTGTTTTTTTACGACCTTCTGATAATACTAAATTTTTTAATAATAAATAAGTTTTATCTGGGTCTGGTCCCAGTATTCTCATCAACGCTGTATCTCTTGAAATGCTATCAAAATTTTTCATAAGCACTCCAAGTATTCCACCTTCTTTATTGCCAAATTTTTGTTGATATGCTTTCCAACTATCCGAGTCTTTAAATACTAAAAATCTATGATCTATTCTTTTATTATAAAGTTTACCAGCTTTAGTAATATTAGCTGTTTTATTTAAACCACCTTGAGTAATACTTTCCCAAACATCTGATAAAGCTAATCTTAAACTTTCATCATTCATAAATGGTTGATTTGTTTTATGATCAATCATTTTACTTCTATTTAAAAATGGCATTATAAAATCTGTCCAGGCTTCCTTACCTGCTTTTACAACTGAAACCCAATCATGCGGTTGTGGTAAATTATAATCAGCTCTTTGAATAATATTACCACCATATTTATTATGTCTAGCAATGACATAGTCTTGAGATTTTTTAATAGCTTTAGCTAACTTAATTGCAATTTGATCGTTTGTTTGTTCATTAAAAATTGCTTTTAATAAATTAGTTTCTAAAGTTTGTTTTTTTTTTGTTTTTTTTCCAAAGATAGCTCCAACTTTTTCTAACGGTCCTTCTCTCAGTTCAGCTAATAAACTGTCTAAATATTTTTGTGATAATCCCATTTCTTCTTGGATAGCACTTTCAATAGATTGAAAACCTGCCATATCATCTCTGGCATAAATAGCTTTTACTGCGGCATTTAAATCTGGTTCACCTTTTGCATTTCTATAACTTTCAATTTTTTTTCTTATCTCTACTTGAACTTGCATTTGTAAACGATGTCTTCTTTTTTTTAACAAAGCATCACCTTTAAATTTTTCATAAGCTTCTTTAGCAGCTTTGATGCTTGCTTCAGTAGGATTAATACCTTGACCCTTATAAAATCTTTCTTGCATACCAATAAATTCTAATTGGCTGTCGTATTGTTCTTTGGTAACTAAACCTTCATTTAAACCATTGGCTAAACATTGTTTATAACTCATTAGCAATCCTTCAATCGTTCTAAGAACGTAGCATCTTGACGTTCTCGTTCTAATAGTTCTTTAACAGTAATTGTTGATACTGATAATTCGTTTGTTTGTGGGTCTACTATGATTTGATCTGGGACTTCGTCTTCTGGTCTGAGCTTTGAGACAACGTCTTCGGAGTATCCTTGTACAGCCAAGTCATGTCCAGCGCTTTTGTAAATAGCTTGTCCGCTTCGTTGGAGGTTTGTATCGTCAACCGAGCTGCTGGCTTTTGTAGAGTTGTTGATTTTTCCGATTTTGTATTTTTCATTAAGTGCATCATAGTTCTTTTCTATTCCTTTTACAATATCTTCTGTCAACATATTTTCATTTTTTATTACTCTATTTTTAGTAAATGTTCTTACAATGTTCCTTGCAATCAATTCTGGTCTATCAGCGGTAATGTGCATAACTTCTACTGTATATCCTTTTTTTTCTGCTGCATTAATAACTTTATCAATTTTTGATTTATCTTTTCCAGTTGTAGGAAAAATAACATTATCACCATTATCTGTTGCTTTATTTAATAGTGCAGCATTTAATATACTACTTTCTGTGTGTACTCCATTGGAATTTAAACCGCCTTCAAATTCTGGTAATACTTTTTTAATATCATCACTATCTGTAACAATAGCTCCTCTTTCTGCTTTAATCTCATCAACCTTTGTAGATTTACCTGCAGCAGTAGGACCCATAATAATACTTAATTTTTTTTCTTTTAATCTTGCACCCTCACCATAAAATTTATTTAAAAATTCAATACTACCTGTTCCATATTCACCATAATCTCTTACAGAAAAATATTCTGGTGTATTAAATTTAGGTCTTAAAAAAGTATTATATTCAGACTCTTGTTTATATTTGTTATTTAAATAATCTTCAGCTTCTTTAATTTTATTTTTAAATGTTTGGTTTTGCAGATATTGCTCAACTTGTTTTATAGAAATAGTGTTATCAACATCTCTTTTAATTTCATCAACTAATTTTTCTTCTTCTAATGTAATTTTAGTTCTTGGAGAAGTTTGCGGTAAATCTTCACCAAATAAATTAGTGTTTAAATCTTCAATTTGTTTTTCAACAACTTCTGGATTTTTAGTTGGGTCAAAATGTTTTAAGTCTTCTTCAGCTAGCTCGACTTTTTCAATTGCTGGTTCTTTAGATATTGATGATGACGGAGTTTCAGTTTCATAAGTTCGCTGTAATCCCCCAGCTGAGAACCTGTCAAAATCGCCTGATGCAACTGCTCGTCTGACAGCGTCTTCAGCAAGGATTCTAGCTTCTTTCCTGTTACCCTGTTTATAGATGGCTGCTGCTGCGTTGAACTCGTCTGAGAGTTTTCCTGTTTGACTTGCGACTTCTCTAACTCTTTCGTAGATTTTTTCATTATCTTTTCCTATTTGTAAGTTTGTTCTTTTATTTAAAACATTACCAGCAGAAGATAAATCTTTTTCGTTTGCAAGTACAGTTTTAAATACATCTTTTAGTTTTTTTGAATTTTTAGCAACATCATCAATAAGAGCTACTTTCTCAAAAATTAAAGTTTCTTCAAAAAATTCTTTACCAAATAATGTTTCTTGCTCAGCTTTTACTGTTGGAGCTCTTTTAATTTCTTCTAAAACGCTATCTAATTGTTGCAAAGATGAAAATTTTCTAGTGGATAGTGATGCTAACAACTTATTGTGGATAGCTTTATTTTCTATTTTTGAACCAATACGAGCTGCTAAATCTTCATCAACTAATTTATTTAAAAAAAAACCCCAAGCATCATCAGATAATTTAGATAACCCATCTGCATTTCTAATTAGTTTTTGTTTTAAAGGTAGAGACTTTTTAATTTTTTCCCAATCTAATCTACCTGTTTGTCTTAAAACTTTTGCAGCATCTGTAGCTGAACCAGTATTATTTCTTAAATTAATTAACATACCTTTAACTAGAATTTCTGCTTTAGAAATATCTTTTTCATCAAAAACATGTGCTTGTAATTCTACTTTTTGACCTTTAGCTTTTAATCTTTTTGCTAGTCCTAATCTTTGGTGTCCATCAACAACAGCTAAAGTTCCATCTAAAAGTCTATGAACTACAATAGTACCAGAAGAAGGTCCGTCCCAAATTTCTACATCTTTTAATTTTTTAGTAATACCTAACTCATCTCCATCCATTTTGTATTGATAGTCACCAGGTCTAAACTGTATTTCATTAGGGTCTAACGTTTTAACTGTACTATCGTATTGATCAATTTTATTAATATCTACAGTAACATTTGGTTTTTCTAAAATTTTTTGTGGTTGTTTGTTTGCCAAAATGACATCAGCCATTTCATCTGAACGTTCGTTAAATTCTTTATTATTAGCTGCAGTATCAAGAAACGGATTATCGTCATCAGCTAAACCACTTTTATTAACTACTTCAGCTGGTTCAGATTTAAATTTAGGATTTTTTTTAGCTATTTCATTATAAATTCTTTTCATTCGATGAATGGGTAGTTCATCTAATTTATCTCTAATAATTTTTAAACCATCACCACTTAAATCAAATCCTTTACCAAGACCTTTAAAAAAACCAAGTAATGCAGGACCACCAATTGTAGCACCTAAAGTAGCCATAGCAATTTTTTGTTGTTCTGGTGAAAGAGTTAAACCAAAAACTTTTAGGTCTGGGTCTTCAAAACCAAGTTGTTTTCTATACTCACCAACATAACCATATTGAATTGCAGTTTCTGAAACAGCAGCCAATGTACCTTCAATCATAGCAATACGTCCAGCAGCAGCTAAAAATGTTTTAGGTAATTGATAAGCAAAACCAATAGGTAAAGTACCTAATATAAATGGGTCAGCAACCACTCCTGCTGAACCAACGTATTTACCTACTGTTCCATAACCAGTAGAACGACTACTAATATCTTGAAATTTTTGAAAAGCATCTTGAGCTTCTATGCCAATTTGTTTTTGTAAAGCTTCTTGACTATCTAAACCTTTATCTTCTAAAAGTTTTTTTAAATTCACATCTTCTTTTATTTTTTTATTTAATCGTTCGTGAAACAGTTCTATTCTATTTTCCAAAGGGTCAACATCAGTAGATGTATAAATATCTAAATTAGTTTCATCAAAAGATTGTCCTTCACCAATCATAGGGTTTGTTAAATCTGTATGACCTAAAGTGTGCGCCATATCTACTACTTCACCATATTTATTCATAAGGTTCCATTGTTCAGAAGTAGATAGTTGAGTTTTCTTTACATAGTTCCAGGCAGCAGCAAGGTTTTCATTATAGTTAGTTTTATTACCAGTTGCATATTGATCTGGATTAATATTGGTTGCTTTGTCTTCATCTACAAAAAAAGACATAGATTACTCCTGTATTTTAGATTTTATTAAATTTAAATCTAAGATTAGTGGCATTTGATTACCTTTAAATAAGTCAAAATTTTTAGTCATTACATATCTAGGTGTTCCTTTAAATGGATGATCTCCTAAAGATATTTTATATCGTCCATCACCTACTGTAATAAATTCTGGATTTGGATTATTTTTAAATACATCTATTTGTCTTATAGAACCATCACGCATAGATACACCAACACCTTCTTGATTACCTATGGCTTGTTTAAATAATTCTGGATTATCTCTTAATTGATCAACAACATCTGAAAATTGTCCTTGTTTCATCCAAGATGGAATTGAAATATGAGTATCGTTATATTTATCTATTCCACCAAAATTTCCTACTTGTCCTGCAGAAAGTTGTATAGCTTTCTCAAAAAGTTTTTGATCAAAAGTAGTGTCATCTTTTCCTTTTATATACATCTCATAAGCATAAATATATTCAGCAGACTCAATAATATTATTATAAGTATCTACACTATCTGGAAAAGCCTCTCTATATTTATTTTTAGTGGACTTATATCTACTTTCTGTTTTTTTGATACCAGGTGCAATTTGTTTATTTTTTACAATATCGTATCCAGCAATTGCTTTTTTATAACCATCACCACCAAATCTTTCAGTTTTAGTTATAAGTCCACCAAGATGTGCAAAAAATGGAACTTTGGGTGCTAGTTCAATAAATGCTTGTCCAGCATCTTGACCGAATGTTTTATTAATTGTTGATAATACTCTAACTAACTGATCTTTATTTCTGTTGTTTTCAAAAAAATCAGTAAGTTGTGATTTTTCATCTTCACTAAAATATTTAGCTTGAACACCATAAAATGCTGAAATAGATTTAGCCTGGATAATTCTTTGACTCATAGCATTAGCAACTGTATCCGATTGTGCAGGATTGTTTAATAAATCACTAATTGGTAAGGTACTAATATTATTAAATACACCAATATTTTTAGCGGTAGTAATTGGGTCCTTAATTAAACTGCTAGATATTTCATTATAAAAATCTCTAATAATTTCAGATTTCATTGCAACATCTGGGTCAGCACCTTCTTTAACTGTTATTGCTGCAGAGTTAGCTTGTGATAATTCTTGGTAGTTCATTGTCTTTAATTCAGACAACACTTGTCCTTTTAATAAAACTTTGTTTGCTCTATCTAAAATAGAATTATCTTGTGTTGAAGCAGCTTCATCAATAATATTTTCTAAGACACTTACATCTGGAAGACTATAATCTTTTAATTGGTCTTCCATAACTTTTAAAGTTTCTTTAGCAGTTTCATTTATAGTTTGTCTGTTTTTTCCTGCATAAGCTTTTAGTTTTTCTAGAGTATCTAAATTATTTATATTTTTAATTGCATTAGCTAAACCTTGTTCTGGATTAACGTCTATTTCTCTTTTTGCTTTATAAAATTCTATATCGGCAAAAGAACCTTTTTTAATTTTTTCTGATTCTGGACCAAATAAATTTTGAAATTTCTCTGAATTTAAAATATTATTTAAATCATTTAATGCTATATTTTTAAGATCATTGGTTTCTCCATACACAACATCCTTTTTTAATTTTTCAATATTTTCTAATTCAAGTGTTTGTGATTTAGCAATAAAAGCTTTGTTAGAGTTTTTTCTAACAACAATACCATCTTTAATTTCTTGTTTCTTTAAATATTGGTCAAACATTTTTTTAGAAAATCTATGTTTAAAAGTTCCACCAACATTGATCTTAGCTTTTGCTAAAGCATTATTATAATATTTAACTGCTTCATCTGGGTCATCCATCATACCAGCTTTTTCAACTGCCATTGATAAACCTTCAAAATTATCATTACCTTCTAGTAATTCTCTTGATTTTTCTAATACTTCGTTTTCTGATTTTCTAGTTTCTATTTCTGCATAAAGTTTTGTAGCAGTTTGTGCAGCACCTTTAAACGCAGTTCCGATTTGTGCGGCTGTCGCCTGGCTAACTCTCATTCCAGCAGTAGTAGGTCTAGCAGCTATTTCAGAAGTAGGTTTAACTTGTGTTTCATAAATCTTAATTGCCATATTAGATTACTCCTACTGTTGATGCGTCAGTTAAAAGACTAGATGCAGCTCTAAAGTAGCTTGCAGTTTTAGCAACTCTACCTCTATATCGTTCTACATTAGCTTCTGCTCTTTGCATAATTGCATCATTTAATCCTTGTTCTTTAGCAACTTCAGCATTGTATTGCATCATGTCTCTATCTGTATCAATCATAATTTGATTTTCTAATGCTAAAGAATATGCTGAACCAGAAAATTCTACTCCTGCTCCTGCAAAAGAAGTTTCTAATGCACCTCTTTGTTTTTCTGCAAAATAATCAAAACGAGGTAAGTCATATTGTTCAAATACTTTATAACCTTGTTCAGCTTGTTGTTCTTTTAATTTTGCATCTCTATCAAGTAAGTTTGCATTATAATTGGAAGCTTTTGCTGCTGCATTTCCTGCTATTAAATCACCAAAAAAACTCATATTACTATCCTCGCGTATCTTATATAATTTGAACCATCTGGTCCGTAATACTTCATTAATCCTTCTTTTTCAAATCCTAACCATTCAGCAAATCTATGACCTAATTTAAAATCTGCTTTTACGTTAGTTTGTATTCTTTTTACTTTAGAAGTTTTAACAAGTATATCAAATTTTTCTTTAAAATTTCTAGCCATAGACACTCTATATCTCCAAACATCTTTAGTAGCCATAACCCACCCTTCGGCTACACCATCCCACAGCAAGTAAATGCCGCCTGCCGCTATAGGCTTATTATTGATAAGCGCAGTAAACGACATCCCAACTCTTTTTAAATACTGAGCATATTGCCTATGCTCTGGTTTTAAATAAAGCTCTTGTGCATTAAGCTGTTGGCTTAATATAAATTCTGCGTGTTCTGACTTAAAAGGAACTATATCCATTAAGTGTCGTATAGCTCCAATCTTGCATAGATTGCTAAGATAGTCATAGGTAAAGGTTGATCTTGTTTAACAACTACAAATCCATCTGTACCATAATCACTTGGAAACTCTGTAGATTTATCTCCTGTAAATAAAGGAACAGGTGCGGTCATAGCAGCTGAACTATCTCTAAAAGGAATAATATCTAAGTTATCTTCATTGGGTCCTACTTTAGCACCTACTGTTTCAAAAAATCTTACTGTTACATCGTAAATTCTTTTTGTTTTAGTTTGATCTGTAATTCCACCACCTTCATCTATTCTCATTGTTTGTAATAATGAGCTATAGCCTAAACCAACAACTGCATCGGTTGTTGCAATGTCTAGTGATATAGAACCAGCACTGACTACCTTATCTGGATGTGTTGCTCCATTAATGATAATTTTTACTGTCTCACCTTCTAAATGATCTAAACCACTTAACGTAGATGTTGAAGCACCAGAATATGTTAATCCACTATCTACAAAATGTATTTCTTCTAAATCTGAATTAAAATTATATGGTGTTAAATACTCAACATATTTTTTAGTAGCACCATTAATTGTTCTTTCAACAATAACCCAAACTTGGTCTTCATCCGTATCAACATCAATTACAGCAACTGATTTACATTTAGCATCGGTTCCACCAAAATCATGTTCATGCCAAGCAACTACGTCTTGCAATCTATTGTAAGTCATACCTGTTAACTTACCATCAATTCTAACACACCAAACAATACTAAAAGGTTCTTGTTGATAATCCATTTGAATAACACCAGAAAAAGTTATATTTTCTGAAAGTATAGTTAAGTCGGGTGCAATATAACCGTCTGTATCAAAGTTATAAGCAAGCTCTCTTATTTTTCTTTTAGCTCTTTGTAAAAATAAAGTTGAGTTACCAATAGATATTCCATCTACTCCTGCAGAACCATAGTTAGATTGTTTTCTAATGTTTAGATTAGTAGGGGTTATAGGTGCAGTAGTTCCTCCACTCGTTACAGTAAACTCCCCACCAGTTGTCATTACAATTAAAGTTCTTGTAGCTTTGATAGCTTGTATGGCATTAACCTGGTTAGATGCAATTGTATAAATCATTGCTGAACTATCTGTGGTAGCTCCATGGTAATTATCATCCATATTTTCATAATCGCCTGATACGGAGAAAAATAATGTTTGAGGTTGATTAGTTGTGCCTGCAAATACTAATCGTTGTTCAAAGAAAGTAACACATCTAGGATGTCCAGTTGTGTCAGAAAAAGAACCCATTGCAAAATCATCTGTTGCAGAACCAGAAGATATAACTGATTGTACGGTTCCAGTTACAGAAGTTGATGACGTGTATCCTGTAATTTTAACATGACCATCTTTAATGTGAACTAATCTTCCTACATCAGTAGATAAAAAACCTTGGTCAGAATTAACACCAGTTGTTGATGATAAAGTTAATACAGTTGAAGCACCTTCTGAAGTATGAGAGCTTGTCATAGTTGTAGAGGTAGTATTATGTTCTTGGAAGGGACCATTTTGAAAATCAACTGTAGTTAGTGTCCAGGCGGTGTGTCCTGTTCTAGATAATTTTCTAACTGCGTGATTGGGATGACAAAGATACATAACGTCAGCAGACTGTGCGAACTTTATATCAAATAATTCTGTTTCTAAGTATGGTGAACTAATTTCATAAGGTGAACCTCCAGATGATATTTGTCCATCATCTTTGTAAAAACGAATATATTGATTACCAAATTCTAAAATATAAGTTTGAGTAGTTGAAAAAGAAAAAGGAATAAGTCTAGTATCTTTAGAACTATCTTTTACTTCAGCAACAAAATGAGTGCCAGGTCTT
>Ga0208767_1003157_pt1 | contig 12108 bp, 14 predicted proteins | sample VirMetDEL_Mar_21_FD_184514 | JGI IMG/M metagenome (GOLD analysis project Ga0208767, IMG submission 184514) | Aqueous microbial communities from the Delaware River and Bay under freshwater to marine salinity gradient to study organic matter... | ecosystem: Environmental > Aquatic > Marine >... | reverse complement strand
GGTTTTAAACCAGTGTATCAAGAACCTGTGCGTAGCAAAAGTTTGCGTTTTGTCAAAGATACAGGAGTAGCACTGGATATTGGTGCCAACATAGGATTGTGGAGCCGCGACTTGTGCAATCGTTTTAAAAACGTAATTGCATTTGAACCTGTAGCAGACTTTCGCAATTGCTTGATCAAAAATGTTACTGCTAGCAATATTGACATACGTCCTTATGCACTTGGCTCAGTTAACACAACCATTGACATGATTGTCACTGAAGGCAATACTGGCCACAGTCATGTTGACAACAGAACCATTGGCACCGGCAACATTGAAATGTGGCGACTGGACACTTTGAAATTTGATAGTATTGACTATATCAAGATTGACTGTGAAGGATACGAGCTAACAATACTAGAAGGTGCTGAACAAACTGTTAAAAAACACAAACCAGTGATTGTGGTTGAGCAAAAATTGCACAAGGATACAGGCATCACTGAAGACACACAGTATGGTGCAGTTGAACTGCTTGAAAGCTGGGGCATGATTGAGCTAGCCAAAGTCAACAACGACTGTATACTAGGCTGGTAAATGAGGTAAAAAATGGCGATAGATTTCGCCATTGCGACTTTGTGCAATAGTCCAATGCGCTTGGCACAAATTGTTTAACCACTGCTCTCTATCTGGCATAGTAGGATTGTCAATATTTCTAGTATTGTGATTGGCTACATCCCAAGTTACTGCACTTTCTTCTGTAACAAATGTAGGTATACCTTCTAGCACACTGAGTACACTGCTCGAACTGTTGTAAAACACTGCGGCTCTTGCACCTTTAACATCTCGCTGAAGTGTACGGTGTGTACTGTCAACAATTTCTACATCTGGATAACTACCAATCAATGTTGCCCATGGCTTGTCTATAGTTCCAGGGTGCGGTCTTATTTTGATACAGGTACCTACTTGACTGCGTATAATTTTTAGTGTTTTTTGAATCCAGGCTATTTGATCAAAGCCCTTGGCATTCCAACCGTTATCGCGCTGCAAACATATCAAAATATGATCACCATGATTGCGCCAAGGCTTTAATTCTAAGCGCAAACTGTCACGAACCATAGACCAATGATTGCTGTTGCTATTGCTATTGGCATATTCGCCTACGTTGTAAAACACACTGTCAAGACTGTAACGCAACCATTCATTTTCGTTTGTCGGATGAAATTTAAAACAACTGCCGTCAATGCTCATTACTCTGCCGCCGATTGTGCGTTGGTGATTAATAATAGCTTCTCTGTGATAGATGTGTGGACCGCTATAGTTCATGCCAACCCAGCCAATAATCACTGCCAGTTTTGCACGATGTAATTGGCGGTTTCGTAGGTTTTCGTCAACCAACACACGAGCACCGCAGTGACTGGCGCCGTCAGCAAATGCTCTCATAACTTGAACTTTGATATTGTGGTTGCGTATCTTGGGCAAGCTGCTCAAGTAAACAACAACATCATAATCCCATTGGCTCATTGACTGTAGTTCTCCTGAAGAATACGCCAGGCAGTTCCGTCTTGCATTTCTTTGGGTGTAAATTGATTGTATGCTAGATTGTTGCACAATTGCTCAACTTCTAGAATTGATGGCATATACGGCTTTTCAATTTGTGCAAGATTTCTATTGGCCAATGGTTGTGCTGCATTAGGTCCCATGGTAAACACCGGCTTGCCAAAGATCAAACTTTCAACGGCTGCAATGCTGTTGTAGGTTACCATACAATGCACATCATTTGACAAGGCCATTTCCATTGTGTCGACATTGACTCGGGTGTGGCGGCTTTGTTTTTCTCTAACCACAATAGGGCGGTCGGTATATTTTTTGATTTCTGCAATGGTGCTGTCTAACCACTCCTGCAAGTCAACTCCCCAGTAACTGAGTGCTTTTTGACTGGGCGGACACAACAAAATGTTTTTGCCGGGTGTCCAATGATTAATGGTTGTGTTAGTTGCTTCAAATCTATCACTTCGGCAATTAGGTTTTAACGGCAAACTGTATTGCAATGCATTTTTAGTAATTCTATGATAGTTTTTGTGTTTGTAGTTTCCAAAGTATCCTGTATCAATATAGTAAAAGTCTCTGCCTTGTTCAAGGCAACGGTGCATCACTTTCTTTTTGGCAATACCTCTGACTACAACAGGTGTTGATACCGGATTGTTATCAATGTGTTTACTGTTTGCAAATACTCCATTGCTGCCAAGCAAAAAACTTTCTAATATTACATCCAACTTTAACTCCTCTCGTGTTTTTTCTGGCATATCTGGACTGGGTTCGCTGCCTGCATCAATGATACCAATTGTTCCAGGTTTTAAGTATGTAGTTGATAAACGTTTGGTTGCTGTGTGTATGTCAGTGTCGTAGAAAATGTTGTACGGATCATAGCATGCGCGGATTAATTCATGTATGCTGTCTTTTAAATTGTTTGGTAGTGCTAAATCTTGCACATTGCATGTTGGGTTGTGCTTGCTTTCAAGATATTCACTGTGATACATATTCCAAGTTTCAGCATAATCACAGTCTTTGCAGTTGTCAAACCATGGACCGCCTTCGGTGTAGTGTAGCAGTTTTGGCTCGCCGTCTCTGCCCTCAATGTACCAACCTACCAACCAGTTCCACTGTGGACCTAGCAAGCCAATCTCTTTGTCCTCGAGCCAACTGAATCGATGCAGATAAGCACCAGTGACTTCAGGATCGTTAACAAGGTCAACTGTTACTGCTCGATTGCTCTTGTGCGCACAGTTCCACACTATCATGGAACTCCAGTTTTTTCGAGGATATGCTAACTGTTGTTTGCCATCCATTTTTATTCCTGGTGGAGGAGTATAGTCATGCTGCACACAGGTTACTGCTTTTGATGTATCAACTTCTTCCAACAGTTCGGCAATATCTTCAAGAAATACCATGTCGCTATCCATAAAGATAGCAGTGCCGGTGTAGTTATTCAGTGCTGGCACTAAGAAACGTGTAAATGTGAACTCTGTACTGGCAAGTGCATCAATATCTCGACTGTAAAAGCCACGCATGCGCAGGTTGTCCTGTTTGAGAAACTGTATGTTTACAGGAATACTTGCATGCTTCAGTATGCTGTAACGGCACACTTCAGCTGCAATAGGTTCTCGACTATCCCAGCCAATATAAACTGTTATTGGATCTTTTAATCCCATCGTTCTATATCATCCTCTCCTAACAGTTCGCTTGAGCCTTTCCACACTTCAACAATGTGTGCCGGTTCGTCGCTGTCATTAACACCTTGATGCCATACACCACGAGGAATATCCACAGGGTTCGGAGGAGTAAGCAGTTGTCGTCTTGCACCGTCAGTAGGATCACTGTTGTTGGTACTTGTTAACACATATGCTTCGCCGCTAACCAAGTTCCAAGTTTCACTGCGGTGTTTGTGCCTCTGCATACTTAACTTACTGTGCGGAGCAATAACCAGTTCCTTAACTTGAAAGCCATCACCTTTGTATAAGTTACGGTAGTGTCCCCACTCTCGTTCTGTTTTAGGTGCTTGCCATTCTTTGAGAATCCAACTACTGCTATTCTTTTTGTTTTCGCCGCCGACTCCAAACACAAACTTTAATCGTTCATCCTGAATATCCATTTCTGGAATGTTGGTGTCTGTTCTGTCGCCACCATTGGCAAACACTATCTTGGCAGTAGGATAATTTTTCAATGTCATTTCAATAAAGTTTTTTGCACTGCCATCAGCATCAAATTCATCATCAAAACGCACAACACCACCAACCATTCCCAAGTGACTGATAATATCTGCACGTTCATCAATGGGCATAAAACTGCGGTCTTTCTTTCTTGCTAGCCAGGCGTCCGAATTAACACCTACTAGCAGTATATTACCATAGCTGGAAGCGGCTTTGAAATATTCAATGTGGCCACTGTGTAGTGGATCAAACCCGCCGGTGACCAGCACAATGGTATATTCAACATCTTTAAATTTGACTCCAGGAATAAAGTCTCCTGGCTGGGTATTAGTTCTTCTGTTATCAGGCATCTAGATTATCCTTTAATTCACGCACACGACGGCCTAACCAACCAATTGCTGTGCTAATATGTCCTGTATCTTGTGGAAGTAATTGACTTTTTGCATAGGCAATTTCATCTTCTAGTGCAAAGATGCGTTCCAGCTTTGCTTGTTTTGTTGCAGTCATTTCAGTCACTGTGGATATCCTCCGTTGCGTTTCACGTTCCATGCAATAGCACACTGTAGTCCGTGTTCTTTATTATCATTTACCACAATACGCTCACCGTGTGCTAAATCAAACAGTGTGTGATCATAGCGTAGATTGTTATCGTCTAGTATCTTTAGTGTTTTTTCTTTGAACTCTTTTGCTCTGGCTGTGGTAATAACAATAACATCATCTTTAGGTATGTTTGCCCACAGTTCTATAACGCCGGGCAACAGTTTATCGTTGTCATAGGGAGGATAGCTTACTTCAACCACTGTGCCATCCATGTCAATGAACCAAGTATGATTTAAATTGTCGCTGAGTTCAAAAGGTATCATTTTATTCTTTTAATTCCTCTGTTTAGCCAGTACAGTCCAAGATAGAAACTGCCAATAACACTGTCAATGTCATCCTTGGCATAGCCGCTAAGTGCCAGCCAAATCAATCCGTGTAGCAATTCGATGCTGGCCATTTGTTCAGGTAGCAATTCTTCAAATACCTGCTGTGCTACATTGGCTGTTGCTGGCGGTGCCATGATAATTTCGCATGTGTCGTTGTCGATGTGCAGTTTAAACTTGCGCCTATTAAAACTGTCGTAACCGCCAACTGCACTGTAGTATACCTTGGCAAAGTCATAAACAGGATCACCATAAATGCCAGGCTTGTCAAAATATCCTCTTGGATCAATGAACCATGCTTTGAGATTGTGATCAATTATGGTATTTGAAAATGTTGGATCGCCGTGTATGGGTGTAAACCATGTGGGCTGCAATGCTTCGTTGATTTCATCCCACATATAAGTGTATTTGCTGTGAAAATAGTTAATGCACTTTACACCATTAACAGTGAAACTTTCTCTGTCAAAACCTGGAATAATTCTGCTAACACTGCTCACTCTGGTTTGTGTTTTATTGATATAAACATTGCGTACTTCACTGTCAACACTGCTTTCACGACCTCTATCATGCAAGTCTTGCAGTGTGTAAATGATGTCAGAGAGTATACTGCGCTGCTCACGTTCAGTTAAATTTTCAATATCCCACACATGATTACCTTGTATACGACTCATGGTAAGTTGTTCAGCATGTTTGTTTACCACAGGTATACGACCAAATCCTAAATCTTCAGCAGCCTTGTACCAAACAATTTCTTGTGCAATCAGATGTGCATAATCCAGATCAATTGCTTCTTTGACCACAACTGAATCACGAATGTCAACTTTGTTAAAGAATCTACAAAAGCCCAACTTGCTGTTGTTATCCTCAATGGTGCCAAAGTCGCCTAGTTCTTCCAGTGCGTTTGCTGGCACTGTGTTAAAGTCAGTGACATTTTGACTAAACCATTTGACAAACTCTCCACTGTGCGGAGGTGTTGGAAACTGTTGACGTTCAGCAAAATAAAATATTCCTGGGACACCGTTAGTCTCGCTAGGAACTTCTGCCAGTCCATCAGGTTGCATGCTCCAGCGACAGGTAAATGCATCAGTTAAGTATACTATAGGCTTGTTTGTGTGTTCTGGAAACTCAGCAAGGTCGTTAATAATCAAATCGCTCCAAGTGAGCAATACTGGTTCATCAGCAGGTATCATAGCCAGTGCCATATCAATGCCCGAGCAAGTTCCTTTTTGATCAGTGTGTATCAATTCATATTTTGCTGCAGGAGGATCAACTTCTAAATAGTTTTGCAACTGCTCATACAAGTAATCGCCAATGATAATAAAACGTGCATCTGGAAACTTGTCAAACAAATGATACAGCAACGGCTTACCATGCACACTGACCAAGCATTTGGGCTTGTTCCATGTGTGGTGACGCAGTCTACTACCGCGGCCGCCTGCTTGTACTATAACGTTTAGCATACTGTATTAGTCATTGTTAGAATCTGCTATTAGACTTTTGCGGCCTTCGATGCCTATTTGTGCATCCAAAATTGTTTTAACTTTCATAAGCATTGCACATGCCATCATTAGAACATCTTCACGATCATCGCACATCATAATTTGTTGATCAATTGGTTGGCAAAGTTCCGCCATTCTTTCTTTTACGGTTTTACTCATGTTTTCTCCCATTTAGATACTGACAATTCTTTCTGGTAGTGGAATATCCCACAGCTTGCCTTTGTTCCAGTAGTACACTCCATTAACCATGTCTGGATAGTTGTTGTAAACATGCTGAAAGCTCATGCCGGAGAATACAAAGCTCTCAAGTTTCCAAGCGCCGCGCTCTCTCATACAGTGAAACGCTGCATCAATGTTGCGTGGAAACATAAAGTCGCGCATTTCTGAACCTTTGACTTGTGTTAACTCGGTCCAGTTTAGATCGCTGCGAAACAGTGCTACTCCAAATGTCCATCCAGCATTGTGTGTGCTGTAAAAGTCTAAACTGAATCCGTCCAGTTTGTGTTCTGCCAAATAGTTTTCAGCGTTGTGCAATTTTTCATTTAGTGCATCCCAACGATGTGTTAAAAACTGTGTGTCATCAGCATCAATCATCCAAAAACAATCACTGTTGTCACGGCTAAGTTCAAAGCCTGTTAGGTTAGCAGTTGCCATGTTGCGTTTGCGAGGCTTTAGTTCAGCAAGATAGCTTACTAGACTTCTGTCGCTGGCAACAAACTTTGTCTGTGGATAGTCAACAAAACAGGTGTCCAGTATTCTAGGTCGACTGCCATCTTCTTCAGTTCTATCACACAGTATCCAAGTAGGATAGTCTTTGAATGTTTCCAGCCAGAATCGCAAGCAATGTACTGCATGCATATCCATTCTGTCAATTTTCAAAAACACATTGGTCTTCATTAATGCTGCTCCATGATCATGATGTTTTTGTCCAACCATGGAAGTATCAGGTCACGCTGTCTTAGTTTTCCGTACTTGTGAATGCCATCAACTGCACACTGAGGCAACAATTCTGTTTGCTCTGCAAGTTTATAGATGTTGGTTTCTTTTGGATCCATTGGCTCAATATTGCTCTTGTACACAATTGCATATAGCCACGGGTCTCCAGGTGTTTTCTTAAAGAATCCGCTGCGACAGTCCCATCCGCTGACAGCCAGCATATAGATCAATTGAGGCATGGTATAGTGATACTTGTGACTTAAGGCTAGATTGTATTCTTGAATGTGATATTCTGTGTTGACAGTTTGTGGTACTGCCAGTACCAACATAGCATCTGTGTCTGCAATATACCACCAATTTGATAGTGCTTGATATGGATTTAACAAGTATTGCAATTGATCATAGCACCATACTATATCAAATGGTTTTTTAACACTGTTTAAAGATTCAATGTCATAATTTTGATATGATATGCTATTGTGTTTGACATTGAGTTTTTCAAATGTGTTAACTCCAATACATTTAATTCCTAGTGGAGTTTGTGTTTCGTCTTTTGTGGTAGCATTTGCCCACCACAGCATGTTGGTTGCTTCAACGTCGCAGCCAAGATCAACTACACGCCCAACACTATCCATAAAATCATCATATCCGTACATGTAACTCAGTACATTTTTAAAACTGTGTTCTTGCTTTTCTTGTGGACTACCGAATGAGCTCATTTATTAATCCTGTAATTTTAGACTGATGTTGACTGTATGCAGTATTATGTATGCTGTTTATTAAGTCAGCATTACTTTCTAGGCGTAACCAAACATCTCTGCGTAGTTGTACAGTATTCAACACTGTTAACCGTTTAATTTCAGTGATAACCATTGCCATACGTTTCCAAGGATCGACTTCAAGATCATAACTGTGATCGATTACATCGTCAAAAACATCAAACCCTTGTTCTCTTATACGGTCAACCAGCCCAGGTACTGCATACCATACAGGAAGCTGCCGCCAGCACAGTGCTTTATATGATTTTTCAGTTATAAATTGACTTTTCCACACATAAGGATCTATCTCGTTGCTGGTTTCAACTACCAACTTCACCGGTGCTGTGTAAAACTTTTCATGTTGTAGATGATGTTGTTGCTTACTGTCTACAATAGGATGATCAACTACAAGAGGGTATGGATGCGGCTGTATAATTTCCTTTATGTCTTCGTTAACATAGTCGTCATTGGTTCCAAAACTGATAACTATTTCGTTAGGATCAAGTATACCAAATAATTTTTTGGCAAGATGAGCACGTGATAAACTAGGACGGCGCATTGGACAAACCAATTTGTGTGTCATTGGCATATTTTGCCAATCGACTTGTTGCAGTTGTAAGTGATTATACCAATCCATATGATAGATCATCTTGTTAGACAGGCAAACAGCAGGATAAGGCAATTGATCAGTATCAACGTAACAAGTATATGTTGCTCCAAACTGAGTAACACCATGCCCAATTAAGTATTGCCTTAAGTACTCAACGTCGTCTGCGTCATGACCTTCAGCATGAGTATCAACTATCCAGGTAAAGTCTTTTACTTTATCAACTGAGATATTTGCTTTTGCAAGATCATCAAGGACGTATTTTGCTATGTCGCCATTACGCAAGTCTTGAGTGGGTATCCATTTCCAAATATCATAAAAAACAGTTGTATTGTTGATGTAACGTATACGCATTAGACTTGCACATCCTCCATTCCTGCTGTGCGCAGACGCACAATGTGACCCATTTGCCACTGCTTGGTGTCTAAGCCTTTCATGATACCCAAATACTTGTTGCGCAATAATGCAACTTCGTTAATCAGCGTTTCAAAGTCAATAACTTCATCTTCGCCATCTACATACTTTTCAGCATCACGACTTGTTAACGCTCTAGCATATCCTTCCAAATACTTTTGAAAGTGCTTGCGTCTGATCTTACGCAGTTGTATGTTGAGGTAGTTAAGCACTGCTTCAATCTCTTGTAGTTGATTGAAACGATGCTCAGTGATACCCGGCAATGCTTTGATGTTTTTCTCGATAAGGCCGCCGACCCGGCATTCACTTTTGGCAACTTCCAGTTCAGCTTCAAAATGTGTAATAAAGCCAGGAATGTTACCAAGATTGTTTGTTACCTTGCTATACCACATGTGTATTAATACTCGTCGTAGTCAAATTCGCCGTCATCGTTGAATTGGTCAAGCAGTTCATCTTCCTCTTCCTCTTCGATGTCGTCCTCATCATGTTCTCCAAGATAGTCACCAACAGCCATTTTGATTGCGCCATCAAATTTGAATGCATCTCGGATTTCGTCGGCGCTGTGATGTTCCATTAAGATTGCTACTACTCCGTCAGCAGCTTCCCTAATATCGCCATTGTCAATTATTGAAGTGCGGCATTCTTTCCACACCATTGCAGCTAGCTCTAATGACATTTTGTTGTTTACTCCTGTGCTTCTTCGATTTCGTCCACAAATACTTCAGCTGTCGCTTCAGTTTCGTCAGGAATACTTACCTCGTTAGCAAGTTTTGTAAACTCTAGCATTAATTCATCCAAGCAACCATTTTCATTGCGTTCCCATGCTTTGCGGAATTGAATAATCTCGCCGCCATCTGCTTTGATAAAGCTCAGTCTGTTGCCAGACTTTTTAAGCAAGTCAACGCTTTCAGCAAGATCAACAAGTCCACTATACGGATTCATGCCAGTTTCATAAGGAATCTTAACTTGCACACTTTCAAACGGTTTAGCGTAGCGTGTTTTCATAACTTTACATGCTGCACGAATACCTTTAACTTGAGAAATCTTGTTGCCATCTTCATCTTCTTTGAGTTTGAGTTTGCGCATTGCAACAACAATAGAGCTTGCATAGATAAAGCCTTGACCGCCTGAGATCTTGTCATCTGGATCAAACATATCTTGACTTGCATATGTGTGATTGGTACATACCATACCAACGTTATAACTGCCAAACATGTTTACAGTGTTACGCACCAATGCTGTTAGTGCTTTGGGCTTTCTGCCTAGGTCACCTTTCATGTCACCTGATTCAAACTGATTAACATCAGTGGGAGTAAGCATCATGCCCAAACTGTCAATAACAAACAACACCTTGGGACGTTCGCCGTCTGCCATTGCTTTGTAATCTTTCATGAATGTTGAAATGGTTTTAGCAACATCATCAATCATGCTCATTGCTAGTTTAAGCAATTTGCTTTCATCTGTGTCTACGCCTAGTGCTTTTAGCCAACTTTCATCAAGTGCGTTTTCTGTGTCAATAAGCACAACAAAAATACCTTGTTCTTGTGCTGCTTTTACAATATTACCTGAGGCAAAGTAACTTTTACCTGCGCCTGATTCTCCGGCAAACACCGTAACTTTGCCTAGTGGCACACCTTTGTGGAAATCGCCTGAGATCAAATAGTTTAGTGCATAGTTGCCTGTTGAGATCCAGTCTGTAGGATCGTTAAAGCCAATTGACAACCCGTCAATGCTTTTAGTAATGTCCTTGCGGAACTTGCTTACGTCAAATGGTTTACCCACTGTGTTCTCCTATATGTTCTTTTATTGCATTTTGGTATGCTATTTCCCAATCTAATGTGCATTTATTAGTGTTACTATAACATTGTTTTTTCATTTGGTCAAGCCAAATTAGGTATCTTTTATTCTGGCTTAGTACCCAACTATAAAAATTATTGCTTTGAGCTTTGTTCCAACTCCAGCCTAGCAGCTCAGCAACTTCTTTTAATTTATCAAAATTTTGGTCAAAATAGTATTCTCCAAGATCGTATATAATGCTACCATTTAGTGGTACATCGCAAGTCTCTTTGCAGTATTTTAGTTGGTCAAAATAACTTTTTTGCAAAAGTTCTACAAAGTTATTTTGTGTAACTACATTTACTGCAGGTTTATACACACTTTTTATTTCATTTTGCATATACTGTGGAAGTAAATGTAGGTCTTTGTAGCTCTTGCATTCTGGCCAAGATGGATCTTTGTAATTTTCGTAAAACTCTATCCATTCTTCTGCAAAACTAGTAAAGTCAAGATCAAAAAATTTCTTATAGTTTTCCACAGTTGGATGGGCTTGCCACCATTTGTCGTAGGAAAATTTTGTTTTGAGCAATTCACTCCAATCGTGTGTTTTAATTTCTAACACAATATTACATTCGTCAAAATATAATTCATTATAATGTTGCGCATCAAGATTTGTGTTGTTATATTTATAAATCCTGTGTACATTACCCTGTCCATCATTTGGACTGGTTATATTATTAAATAGTGTATCTACTTTATTACATGCAAAAAGTATGTGTGCAAGAATGGTGTTTCCGCCTGCCCCGTTTCTATAGTCTATTATATTTTTCAATTAAAATAGTCCTTTAAAAAGTGAGGGCAAGGAGAAAGGAAAAAACCTTGCCCTCACTGCTAGTTAAGATGCAGACTGTCTGCTACGAATCATAGCAAGAATGTCTTCTGCTTTGTTGCCGCTATCTGCTGCTGGAGCAGGAGTTGCAATTGGTGCAGTTGGCGTTGCTGGTGCAGTTTCAAAAGGAACGTCTTGTGATACTGCTGGCGCTGCCGGTGCAGGTGCTGCCTGTGGTGCTGGTGCTGAGCCCAAAGAACCTTCTGGCTTTGACATACCTGCTGGACGGAAGTAGTTGCCCCAACGCTCTACGTCATAGCTTTGTCCATCTACTGATGCTTCGAACATCTCTTTCATTACACGGAGATCTTCTTCACTTGGACGCTTTGGCAAGAAATCACCTAGGTTATACAAACCCTGTGATTCAATTGCTTCTGCTTCCTGTGCAGTAAGTGGAGTCTCTTTGCGAGCCCACTTTGATGTGGAATAGTCAGCGTATCCGCCTTTTTGTGTTTTACTTACGCGGAAGTCTAAACCACGCTCGTAGTCAGTTGGAAGTTCTTCCAACTCTGGATCCATCAATGCTGACTTGATAGTCTGGAAAATCTGAGGACCAATAATAAAGCGTCGAATTGCTTTTTCACTTTTGTCATCAGCAATTGGGTTTTCGCGCACAAAAC
>Ga0208767_1003156_pt1 | contig 12109 bp, 11 predicted proteins | sample VirMetDEL_Mar_21_FD_184514 | JGI IMG/M metagenome (GOLD analysis project Ga0208767, IMG submission 184514) | Aqueous microbial communities from the Delaware River and Bay under freshwater to marine salinity gradient to study organic matter... | ecosystem: Environmental > Aquatic > Marine >... | reverse complement strand
TAACAAAAGAAGAAGTTACTGTGTAGTTGTTAGAACCTACCCATATCTTACCCGTCGGTAGATTCGGTACATCGTTGGATCTTCCTGATCCGTAAATAAAGCCTGCTCCGTTAGAGGCATGTACCTTAGTTACTACTCCTAAGTTTTGAATGAGATTACCTGAACCTACAGGCTTAACATTAGTATACCCGCCGCTTTCTCCTACGTAAACGATATCTCCTACTGTAAAGGTAGATGTATCTATACCTGTGATAGCACCTACTACAATCCCGGATCCTTCTGCATCGTCTACTAATTCTTCACCTAATATGAAGGTAGCAGGCATAGTAGTAGCATCACTTGCTGATGCAGCGATTACTGGTGTTACGTTACCTGAAGATGATGCGGATACTGCGTGTACTGGAGTACCTTTTGCCAGAGTTACACCTGCAACGTTCTTTACCGTTGTTGTAACGTCTTCTGATGGCAAGTCTGCAAAGGTTAAATTACCTGCGCCGTCTGTCTGCAATACTTGTTCTGAAGTACCGTCTGAAGTTGGGTACGTAAGTCCTGCTACTTGTAGGGCTGATGCTGTTACTGCTCCGGTAACTGTTAAATTACCTGATGCTGAAACGTTACCTTGAATAGTGAGTTTTTCCGAAGGAGTGGAAGTACCAATACCTACTCTTGAACCAGAAATAACAAAATCATTCTGATTGAATGCACCCATGGTAACTCTGTTATCTGAGAATACCTCTACAACTGGTAGGCCAGCAATGGTATTTACTGAGAATAACGAATCAGATAAATCATCTGATACTTCAAATAATCTACCGTTATTTCCGTCTATGGAGAATAATGTGGTATTTGCAGCAGATCCTGAGCCGATGATCCTGATAACATCGGTGATTCCGTCAGCTAATATTGCAGAGGATGTTACCGCATTGGTAACGTTGAGAGATGATAAAGCGGCATCCGAGCCACTAACTATGACTTTTTTCCAGTTCGGCATAATGTATTGTTATACTGCGGTTGGTTACTTAAAAATTAAGCCCACTTCCCCTCAAAAGAGAGGCCAACGGTAAACTCTAATATAAATAGGAAAGATATATAGATAAAAAAAGAGCCCGAAGGCTCTTTCTTTGTTATCTTTTTAAACTATCTAAACCGTCGCTTAGTTTTTTAAATACTTGGAAGAATAATTCAAATTCACTTCCTTTATAATCGGCGGTTCGTAACTTTGCAAGAATGAACTCTAATTCTTTTTGAGTTAAACCTTCATCCTTTACTTTTGGTTTTGATTTTTCAATAAGTCCCATAACAGATTTTAAAAAACGTTTTATCATATATTATACGTAAATGAAGATCTCTTCGCCTTCAACTCTAATGTTACCAACATGATCAGCTTGAGCTGTAGCAGCATTTGCTGCACTTCCTTCATACACACCAGCAATGTGGTAGTCTGGAGTCTGGTTACCAGTTACACTGGCAGCTGCTTGATTCTTAACAGCTAAACGACCGTCGTTAGAGTTATAAGAAGCATCCCAGAACATCAATGAACCTGACTGTGCTACTCCAGTAGAACCTCCAAACACAATACCTGAATCGCCTGTTCCTGAAGATCCTGATGCAAGTAAGATAAATGCATCTTCTACATCTAGATTAGCAGTATTAATGTTTGTAGTAGTACCGTTAACAAATAAATCTCCTGTTACTGTTAAATCCCCTCCTACAGAAGCATCACCGGTTGCACTAAAGTCTCCACCGTCTACTGTGAATAACTGTCCTGAAGGTAAATTAAATGTAACACCTCCGGTGGTGATTGTACCGGTTAATTCAGGAGCTGTTAAGGTTAATCCTGTGGAAGAAGATACTTCGTTGGTTTCTACTAATACAGAATTTAATAATCTACCAGCATATAAGTTATTCCATCTTAAAGAACTAGAACCTAAATCGAATGCGAGGGCGCCAATAGGTGTAAGTGAACTACTAACTTGAGGCATTACAATACCCTGACCTGCATCAATAACTAAGGCGTCGGTAGACGCTTTGCGTAAACTCGCTGCGCCTCCAATACTTACTTGATTAAATTGAACGTTAGCGGATGTTTTTAAATCCTGAGGAGCTTCAAGATTGATAGCGTAATACTGAGTAGCGCCGATTTCTACTGCCGATCCTGTAGTAAACCCGAAACCGTGGTTAGAAGCGGTACTGAATAATATACCGTCCTGAACCTGATTAATGTTAGTTGTGGTTAAATCGTCAGCTGCTACTCTTAATGTTGTTGCTAATCCAGTTAATGCTGAACCGTCACCAAAGAATGAACCGCTAAATTGTGAAGCGGACATAGCACCGGTAGTCCTTACAATAGCACTACCTGCATCGAAAGTGGTTCCGTCGTATGTAATACCGCTAGATTGAACTTCTCCGGCTGCTCCAGCGACCAGTATGTTATCGTTTGTTAAATTCGAAGCGGTTACCGCTGTTAAATGCGCGGAGGATCCGCTAACAATTATCTTCTTCCAACTTGCCATATGTTGTGATGTTTATATTGTAGGTTATAAATAAATAGTATTAGTCTGTCGTTCCTAGGTAGAATGCTCCTGTGTTACTGTAATACATTCCTCCAGATACAAATGTCGGCTCTATAGACTGTGCTGTAAATACAGCAATACCGTCGTTATTAATCTTAAATTGAGTAATACTTTGTGAAGAAATTCTAAATTCTTGATCGTTTTCTAAAAAGTTTACTTCTAAAGATCCACTTACTTCTATATCGTTAGTAGTAGCGTAGATAGATCCTGTTTGTCTGAAGATACTAGAAGCTACATCTAATGTAAAAGAACTGCCATCAGCTTTTTCTAAAGTAATCGTGTTTTCACTAACAGATCCTGTTACTAAGAATGAACCTGTTTGACTGTTTACTACATAAGAGCCGGTGGCTGCTTCAAGAGAATTAAACCTTAATAGTGCTGACCCGGTAAACGTGTTTAGACTTGAGAGATCAGATGCTTGTAAGTATGAGCTTGTAGCTGCTTCTAAGCTGTTAATTCTAAGATCTGTAGAGCTTGTGTAATTAGTGAATGCGCTTTCTAAAGTAACTCTATCGCTGTTCAATCTAGCTAATGAACTTGACACAGAGTCCCAATTGTCTATAACAATATCTAGTGCTGAGATAGTATTTGTGATTACTAAAGATCCTGTTATCTCTAAATCGTTAGTTGTAGCATAAATAGATCCTGTTTGTCTGAATACTCCTGATTTAAGGACTCCTTCTATAAAGTGAATAGAGCCGGTATCTAGAGAGAGACTAATAACGCCGGAAGGACCTCCGCCTAGTAAGCCGTTACTAGCAGATACTCCGGAAATCATTCCTGCTAAAGATGCAGAGATATCAGATACTCCATCAATACCTAAGCTGCCTGAGAATACTACATCGGCAGAACTTGAAAAGAACGCTACCGGTGCACCGTTTACATATAAAGATAACTCTCCAGACTCAGTTCGTACTAAGCTGTTTGGATTTATTCCTATGTAGGTGTTGTTAGCCATCTACTTTACGTTGTTTCCATCATAGATATAACTACATCAGCAGATGCGCTAGTATCTGATACTATATTTAATTCGTCTGTTGTCTCTAATACTACCTTCTGGTCACCGCCAACAGGTACTACTGCGCCTCCAGGTAGTATAAGTACGTCTTTAAGTAAATATGCAGTTACTCCAGCACTAGTATCTACTACGGTAACATCTACTCTAATATTACCAGCAGTTCTATTAGACACTGTCATACCGATCACTGTAGTGGTTGTACCGGCAGGAACTGTATAACCGTCGGCTACAGTACCTATACTTGCTATTACTTTATTTTTAAATGCGTTTGCCATCTTATCCTAATGCTATTGCCATAGCTACTGCAAAATCTAACACATCCTCTCCTTTGGAGACGATAGATTGACTTACATTTAAGCTACTGCTGATTGATATATGATTTGTTGTTAAACTTCCGTTGTCTGTTACATCTTGTAAGGTAAGAGAGTTTGCTGTAGCAGCACTAGCAGATATTTCTGCTAAAGAACTTGATACCGATCCCCAATCATCTATACTAATATCTACAGCGGTAATACTCCCACTTACTCCTAAACTTCCTGTAAAGGCATGATTATCATCTGCAGTATCACCGAACTTAGTAGATCCAGATTCATAAATAATAGAAGCAGATACAAACTCTGAGTGAAACTCTTGTGCAGTTACAATACCGGTAACTGTTAAATCTCCAGTGATATTCTGATCTCCTACGAATTGGTTAGATCCTGTAGTTGCATAAGAACCTGTTACTGCTTCTAAGCTAGTGATTCTAGTTGTATTACTCTCAATATCAACAACATTAGTTGCAATATTAGATGCTGCGCTGCTTGATACTGAGATTATATCAGATACATTTGTAGCAATATCAACTGCTAGAGAAGCACTTAATGTCGTATCGGCATCGGTAGCAAATACTTTAACTGAAGCTGATACAGTATTTAATTCTAAATCTGTGGCAAAAGTATCGTCTAGAGAAGAGCTAAATAGTTCTTGATTTGCTATTCTTGATGCTAATGAACTAGAGGCTACGCTAAGATCTTCTTTATTTGTAGCAATATCGACTGCTAGAGAAGCACTTAAGGTAGTATCTGCATCTGTTGCAAACGTCTTTAAAGAAGCTGATACGGTGTTTAGCTCTAAATCTGTAGCAAAAGTATCGTCTAGAGAGGCGCTAAATAGTTCCTGACTAGTAATTCTTGCTGCTAATGAGCTTGATGCTATACTAAGGTCTTCTTTATTTGTAGCGATGTCTGCTGCTAGAGAAGAGCTTAATACTGTATCGGCATCGGTAGCAAATGTCTTAACTGAGGCAGATACTGCATTTAATTCAGCATCAGTAGCAAAGGTATCATCTAAAGAAGAGCTAAATGCTTCTTGATCTGCAATCCTTAAAGATAAAGATGCTGATGTGTTCCGAGTAAATGTGTAGTTTGAAGATAGAGATGCTGATACCGATCCCCAGTCGTTAATAAATGAATCTGAGGATGATACATTACCTATAATATCTGCAGCACCCTGTACTACAAAGGATCCAGTAATACCTACATTATTTGTAGTATTAAAGAATGATCCAGTTTGTTTGAATATAGTACCTGCTGCTCCACTCGCTACTGCTGCTAGTACTCCTTCTGTAAAGTATAAAGAGCCTGTAGCAATTGCTACATAGTCATTATAAACTCTAGTACCGTATGCAGGTGCTGCGTTGACACTTAATACTAAATCACCACCTTCACCACCACCTGCTAAACCGCTTCCTGCAAAGACCGCTGTTACATCGCCGTCATTAAGAGAGCCTCCAATACCTGATAAATCTATCTGCAGATTACCTTCTGGTCTGTATAGTGTTAATATGTTTGGTGCTAAATCAAAAGATCCGCTGTACACAAAAGACCCTGTTGGTGTATCTGGTACTACGTCTCCTAAATTGACACCAAAGGAAGTAGTATCTCTCTTAGTTAATATCAGGAAACTTCCTGCTAACGAAGCAGTAATTATAGAATTTGAGATATCAGCTTGAGTAACATCACCAGCTCCGAATCCGAAAGATGCTACAGATCTACTTACCTCAGTATCGAAGTTAGTAATAGAAGAAGTAACGATTGGTAGTATCTGTGCTGAAGAGCTTACTAATCCAGAAGGTAAATTACTTACCGCGAAGAAGTCTATCTGAGAAGATCCTGATACTGTCCCACTAGGGATAACATCAGCAGTAGTTGCTATTGTTATTACCTGTCCGTCAGCAGTAATAGTAATATTATCCCCAGCTACAAATGAACCACTAAATATACTATCAGGCTTATTTGCTAAAGTTAACCAGTCGTTAGATCCGGTTACTGCTTGAGAAGCAATATAATCTTCTAAAAGTTCGCCATTATATACAATACTCCCAGTAACCCCTAAGCTTCCAGTCAATCCGAGACTTCCGCTTAGCTGTTTTCCTTCTGCAGGTAAGTTGCTATCTATTTGTTTCCATCTGTACTGAGCCATCTATCAATCAAATTTACCTACTATTGAGAATTCATCATCAGCTTCGATGGTGAAATTAAGGTTGCTATTAAAGGTTACTACTACATTGCCTGAGATTTCGCTGATATCAGATATTGCAGAAGGTTCAACTAACTGTCCATTAATAAATACTTGGAATTCATCTTGTGATGGTGCTGTAAAACCTATTGGAGCATCCATAATTGTTGTAGATAAGAATGATACAGTATTTCCTCCTACGTCTACACTTACTGTAGTATTTGTACTGTCGATAATCTTAGTAGCTGTTAAGAATGTTTTTCCTTCTTCTGTCAAACCGCTTCCTGATATAATGGTTGTGCTTACTTGTCTCACTGTCTTAGCAGGGTCATCAAAGAACCTAACAGGTGCTGCACTTTCTGCAGTACCTGCTGCTGCTTGTAATGTTTCTAAACTACCTACTGTCTCTAAGCCGAAATTAACTTGGGACTTAGAGTGCCACTTTTTCATATTAGCTCTATCTCTGTTGTAAGTGTCCGTGATGATATATCCATTTAACTTAATGCTGAAGGTAGTTTTTACACTTCTATCTTGACCTTGATTCATTTCAATAGTAGGAGTGTAGCTATCGATCATAGCTCTAAATCTATACCTTTCAGGATCTCCCCAGTAGCTGTCAGAAGCAAAGTTTAATGCTTCAATTAACTTATCACACTGCTCTACGTAGTCAGTAAAGATAACACATTGGTAAGTTACTGTTACGTAGTCAGGGATGACTACTCCGTAAACTTCTTCGGAAGGTAGCCTATTTGTTAATCTAGAAAATTGATCGTATATATTTCTCTTAGAGTACTTTTTTTGATATACTGCAAAATTACTTACTTCATTACCATCTAATTTATTCCCTAAAGATCTGTTCTTTTCGATAGAACTCTTTTTAAACATAATTAATGGAACCTGAATCTTTCCATTACCGTCTCTATAAAAGCCGTCTTTCTGGACTGCTGCCCATCTCTCTGGGTTTCCGTAGAGAATAGGTACGTCTATCTGCTGACCGTTTTGAATTACTACAGGTTTTATTACATTTTGAAAGTAGTAGAAGATTGCTGAATCGATATCTTTAAAAGTAACTAATGGAAGTTTAGTTGTATCGTTTTTAAAGGATATTTGATTCTCTCTATTCTGCTTAGATGAGGCAGGTACAGTTCCTCGCGTACTGTCGTACGCCTCAATCTGCTCTCTAGTGAGCTGTGATTGAGTCTTAGGTACTGGTTTTCTTCTTTTGTATTCTGCCATCTATTAAGGTCTAAACTCTGTGATGTTTAATTTTTCTACTCTTGTTAAGTGTGCTGAACATCTTAGTGAAATACTCTTTCCATGCTCACCGCTTCTATCTAAATTATAACCAGGGTCTTTACCGAACCAGTATTCGTTTTCTATTACAGTATCTATTTCATAATAACTTTCAGATAACATAATGATATCTCCTACCTCCGGCACTAACTCTAAGTCTACAAAATCATCTCTTAAGAATGCAAAGTTTAATTCTCTAGATACATCAGGACCGAAGTCATCTACTGTGTACTGTTGATCTCCTCTAGTAATAATACATTGCATTATAATAGGGTCGTAAAAAGTTTTCTCTAAAGATTCACCGTAAATGTTAGCTTGAGTCTCGTTGACTGAGAGTTTATAGAATGCAATCTCCTGTTCGATGATATCTCGAAGCAAGGCTCTATTCATTTTTGTTATGAGCCTAAAATCATTTCTACTACCGAATATGCTCATATACTATAAGTTAACTTCCTCAATATGTCTTTCGGAAAATTGACATTTCTTAACTTGGGAAACTGAAGTCATACAATCTTGTTTAACCTGTTCAAAAGATTCCTTAGGAGGTTTAGTAGTAGCTATTTTAATCTGGAATAATGCTCTAGGGCGAGGGTCTTCTTTATCAGATTTATTATTTACTACAGCAACTAAGTCTATAGCTCTAACAATATTTGCTAAAGTAGATACATCCATATTTGAGTCATCAAACTCAAAATAGAAAAATGTTTTAAACATTTTGTATTCTTCTTCTAAAAGTAATTGCTGTAACTTCATTATCCTATGTATATTGTCATCGGAACCTCTGTAGTGATTCTCTTTAAGTTATCTGATTCGTTTGCTTTTCTTTCAAGCTGTGACTGTCTTGAGGTCTGATCTAACATCTCTCTCAGTTCTCCTAACAAAGCTACCTTCTCTGTTCTAGCGTCAGTTAGTAAGTCTCCTTGGTTGAGAGCCGTTTGCGTACCCGGTACCGGTATAGTTTGGTACTTACCACGTATATACCCGAGTAGTTCCTTTGTTAATGCTAATGTATAACGGTATACCCACTGCCTTCCGACAGAGTTTACATGAGAATACTTAACATTATCGTAGGGAACTTCACCGACGTTGGTGATTAGATTCGTAGCACTATTCTTTACGGGAGTGTTCTTCTCGCTATTCTTGTAATATTCGAAGTAAACAGTACCTGATTGTCTAGGAATCGGGAATAATTTTAATTGATTATTAACAACTTCGAATGAATAAGCAGATCTTCTAATTTGATCGTTAAATTCAATAGCTTGAACTTTTAACATATCATAAGAAGCTGGCATTAGTAGGAAGTTTACACCTGGTGAGTATGAACCGAAGTCAAAAGCATCCATTAGTGATTGTATACCTGTGCCTGTACCTGCATAAGGATCAAAGTAACGTAAGATTGCTGGTGGTGATTCGTAGAATACTTTTCTAATTTCAATTCCACCTTCAATATTCCCTACTGCTGCTTCTAAATCGTAATTCTGTACGTTACCTGTTACAGTCAGAGAGCCTGTGTATTTTGTTACATCTCCACCAACGCCTGCTTCGGTACCGTAGTTTTCTGAGATTCTTATGGTTCTTGCTAAACTGGCTTCAATTAATTTATTGTTATACGAAGATCCAGTAGTATCTCCTTCCATAGAAAGATAATTCTCTCTAATCTTATATTGGAATACTTCGTTACCGTAAGTCGTGACTGCTTCTTCAAAACAGGCATAGAAAGATCCTGATTGTAGTTCAACATCCATCAACGGATACCCCAATCTTTGAGCACAAAATTTAGCTACCTTATCAGCGTCATCTTGGAAGTCTGAATCGTTATCGTAAAATGCGAATGGAGTCTGCCCGGCTTGGAAAGTAGATGAGCCGCCCCAGATTGCAATATCAGCCATAGTTACATTTTATTATAAATAGCAACTAAGCTTTTAATCCCTAAACGTCTGATATACTTCTAGAATAGGAGAGACAATTTCATGCCTGTGGTTTTGCTGTAAGGCGTATACCTTAAACCCAGATACGTTCTCCTCTACCCTGGATAGGAAAGAGAAACCTGTCTGTCTCTTATCTTTTAAATCGATTTGAGCCATATCACCACATACTACCATCTTACTATCTTTACCTAATCTACCTAAAACAGTTTCCATCTGAGTATGAGTAACGTTTTGAGCTTCATCTACGATAACAAAGGAGTTAACAAAGGTTCTACCTCTCATGAAGGCAAAGGGTACGATCTCTATATTTCCCAACTCTATTTCTTTCTCTATCTTTGTCTGATCGTATAACATAAAGAGGTTGTGGTAGATTGGAGCTAACCATGGGTCCATCTTCTCTCTGATATCTCCTGGTAGAAATCCAATATCTTCTTTTGCTACTGTAGGTCTAGTAATGATTACTTTGTCTACTTCTTTTCTGAAGAGTAAGTCTAATCCAACTTGTGCAGCTACTAAAGTCTTACCGCTACCGGCCATACCTTTTAAAACTGTGATTGGATTTTCGAGAATGGTAGCCTTTGCTACCTTTTGCTCATCGTTGAGTTGCAACTTAAACTTAATAGGACCTTTCGGTTTCCTCTTCGCCTTGAAGACGTCGTCTTCGTGGTGGTTTGAGCTCATAAGTAATAACTTTATTGTTCTATTATAAATAGAAGATACGAAAAAAAGAAAGGGGGCCGAAGCCCCCTCTCAAATAAATCTATGTAAGATTTCTGATTAGATAGTAGCTAAGTCAGAAACAAAGATCTTACCGTAGAATTCAGGACGGATCATCTTCTTAGCGTAACGAGTCATGATACCTTTACGTGGAGTGAAGGTGTTCGGATCGTATACTAAAGGAGTCATCATCAATGGCACGTAAGGAGCGTAAACAGCACCTGTTTCCAAGAACTGAGATCCTCTGTAACCCATCAACATTACGTTTTCAGTCATGTAAGGGTTTTTGTATACTTTGAAGCGGCTAGCTAAGCTACCTACTCTCTGTACACCCATTGCGAAGTCCATTTTGTCACCGTCAGTTTGTGCAGCGTATCCTGGAATGCTTTCTAAGATAGTTGCAACCTCTGGAGAACAAACGATGAAGTTTGCACCACCTCTAAGAGTTTTTTGGTGAATCTTGTTAGACACTTTTTGGATCTTAGTTCCAAGAGTTTGGAACCACTGACCTTGAGTGTTGTAGAAACCACCTTCACCAGCACCTGATGTAGACCATGCACCGTTAGCCCAGTTCTTGTTAGAAACAGCAGACCATCTTTCAGTAGTTACTGCATCTTGAATCAACATATCTAAGATCTCAAGATCGATCTCCATAGAGATGTACTCAGATAAGATAGAAGTCAATTCAGCTTCAGCGTCTACACTGTGGTAAGCGTTCAAGTCCTGAGCAAATTCAGGAGTCCATTGAGCCTTTAACTTACGAGTCTTAGCAACGATTGCTTCAGAAGCCAACTCAACGTTGATTTCTGGGATAGTAATACCGCTTACATCTTCGAAGTCACCTCTGCTGTTGTCAGCAGGTTGCTTGTGGTAAAGAACAGAACCTACAGTGATGTCAGAAGCACCAGCAACACCTGATTCTAATACTACGAATGTTACACTGTTACCTGATACTGTAGTCAATTCTGGGTTAGAAGTAACGTCAGAAGAACCAGATAATAATCTGAAGGCTCTTACACCTTTAGTGTCAAACTCGTAACCAGTGAAATCTACAGTGTATCTACCGTAGTTAGAAGGTAATAAACCGTCTTGGTAGTTCAAAGAAGCTGAAGTTGCAGCAGCGTAAACAGCGTTATCAGTAGCTAAGTTTACAGAAGCAGAGTTGATTGAGTAACCAAACTGACCTGCACCGTAAAGACCGCCAGAAGCAGCTTCGTCTACAGCCATCTTATCGTTAGCAGTAGATACGTTACCGTACATGTTGTCGTTTGAAGTTCTACCGTTAGCAGAAGTACCGTACTTAAAGTCTAAGTAAAATACTAGACCAGAAGGCAAGTTCATAGGCTGTACAGATACGAAATCTTTAGCAGCGATTTGAGCGAATACCTTACGTACTAATGGTAGAGCTACGCCTGCCCATTGCTCGCCTTGGCCAGCAGAGAAAGAACCTCCAGTACCAGTACTAGAAGCTTCTTTGATCAATTCTTTAGCTTGATTCTCAAGAATCATAGCCATAGAGTTTGTTTCGTGCTCACTTGAAAGACCTTCTAATAGACCAGTAGCAGTCCACTTTTCAGCCAATCTAGCGGCATCAGCTTGTAGGCTCTTGAAGCCGTTTGCTGATTCGTTTAAAAGATTGTTTAAATCCATGATTGATTTTTTTTAACAAATGTTATTTAATAATTCCTGCAAGTTTTTGCATACGTAAAACAACTTCGTTAGCTTCAGTAATTACCTCTGGTTTATCAGATTTACCTACAGCAGCAGAAGCAAAGCCTCTAGCTTCTCTAACTACTTCTTTCTTATTACCAGAAGGGATATTTTCGCTTACGGTTTCAAATACTAACTTAACCTCTTTAACTGTCTCAGCTTTATCAAACGCTGCGATAATGTTTGCTTTCTGAGATTCGTTTAGAGAGTTTGCTTTGAATACTTTATTTACGTACAACAATTTTGCGTTCAACAAGTTAGTTTCGTTGAGTTCTTTTTGAAGAGTTTGGATAGTTTCTAAAGCTTCGTTTAAGTCAGCTTCAGCAACACCTGAACCAGGAGTCTTAGTAGATGATGGTTGACCACCGCCT
>Ga0208767_1003154_pt1 | contig 12113 bp, 12 predicted proteins | sample VirMetDEL_Mar_21_FD_184514 | JGI IMG/M metagenome (GOLD analysis project Ga0208767, IMG submission 184514) | Aqueous microbial communities from the Delaware River and Bay under freshwater to marine salinity gradient to study organic matter... | ecosystem: Environmental > Aquatic > Marine >... | reverse complement strand
CACCCAGAAGCCCCTGCCTGAACGTCCTGCCCGGGTGCGAATCACCGAGGACGTCAACCACTGCCGGCAGTATCAACCCAAGGACGCCGACGAGCTGCACGAGATCGCCCGCTATTTCCTGGAGCGCCAAGAATCGATCAGGCGCGGTTCTGCGGTATTCGGTTGGCTCACCCTGCTCTCATCCATGATCGGTCAACGGTGCTCGGAGATGCTCCACCTGCGGACGGATGCCTCGAGCCCAGAGGAACCAGGCTACAACGACGGAGATCATCTTTGGCTTTACCGATCGAAGACTCACAAAGGCACGGCCCCATTCATCAAGATTGGCCCAGAGCTCCGCGAGTGTCTCGCCGCCCACTCTGCCTGGAAGGCTGACAACAGCCCGCTCAATCCCTGGTTCTTCCCCTCCCCTCGATCAACAGACAAGCCAGTCGAGAAATCATCGTTCCAGCATGCCCTCGCCCGGGCGTGCACAAACCTCGGACTCCCGAAGCGTTCTGCCCACGGGTTGCGGTCCTACTACGTCAACGTCCTCCGATCGAAAGGTGTCGCGGATTCCGAGATCGCGCTCCGGATCGGACACAAGACAGCCGGGAAGCTGATCGTCGAGACCTACGGTGAGATCCTGCCAATCAAGTTGGACTGGATGCCAACCAAGAAAGATCCAGCATGGAAGCCCAGTGAGGGCGCCGCAGCGATCGCCAAGCCGGCGTTCGCATAAGTGCCCCGGTTCTGCTACGGCTTTGAACCCAATAAAGTCCAGACGCCGCAAGACTCCTGAAAACACAACCTTCGGAACTCTTTGTTTTTGAAAGACTTACACAAACATTTCAAGAAGCCTCTGGACGCCGCAAGACCCCGTTATCTGACTTCGGATCAGAGGGTTGGGAGTTCGAGTCTCTCCCGGTGTACCATTTTCTCTTTCACTATCAACGACTTACAACAAATCCCAACCCCCACCAAGGAAAGGTCGTTGAGGGCCTGCTACGGCTTTGCTACAGTCTTGGTTGCAGTGCCAACCAAACCAAAGACACACCGCCCCAGGCAGGCCATTGGCAAGGTTCACCGGCCTAAGCGGCCGTCAGAACAGCAAGTCACCCAAGCCCGCAGCATTCGGTCCACCAATCGGTGGCGAAAGCTCTCGGAGGCGAAACGAAGAAAGGACCCTCTGTGTGAGGATCCTTTCGGCGATCATGGAATCCGGAAGGTGGGCGCCCAGTCTGTCCATCATATCCAGTCCGTTGAGCTGCGGCCGGACCTGGCATTTGAGTGGGCAAACCTGATGTCGGTCTGCAACGCCTGCCACAACCGACTCGACAAGAGCGAGCGAGGAAAACGATTTACCCCTAAGGGCGGGCTATGCGTTGCCGTAGAACGCCAATACCTGAAGTCCTGCTGAAGCCGCCTCGAGCGTCACCACTCCGGAGGGGTCCGCGAGAAACTTGTGAGTCTCCAGTAAGTGGAAATCATTGGCGGCAATGGCGATCGTGTTGTCTGCGATCGTAGTCCCTGCCTCGGAGGCCTCCCCGAGTGATCCCCCCAGGACCGTGAGATTGATTGGGCTCCCGGTTGTGTTTTCCACGATGAAGTATTTGACCAAGCTTCGGCTGAATGTCCGGCCGTTGTCGGCGCCTGACGTGATCGCTTCAAAATCCGAGGATGCGCCCAGCCCGATGCCATCGGCCGGGACCTTCTTGGGTGTGTGTGCTGCAGTTGACATAAGCTAAAAGAGTAGTTTTTTCAGTGTCTCAAATTTCTCGTCCGACAGGAATCCGAATGCCCAGGCGACAAAAACAATGGCCGAAGCAATCGCGGATCCAATAGGTCTCCAGTTCTTCAGCGCCCATGCCCAACTAATCGCGACCGCAGCTGGGCGAGCACACGGAACGATGTAGGAGCAAAGCATCTCAAGCTCGCCATCGTCATCCCTAAGGGCCGTCACAATAAGAGATGCCCAGAACGTTTCTCCCGGGGCCTTGCGACGATAGCGCTTTTCCATGCTGTATCCATCAAGCCCGTTCCGTTCGAGACACCTGTCGACTTGCATCTGGTCGGCGTCAATGTCCGCGTCGACGGTAAGCTCGCGCCACGTCCGCCTCTTAATCTCGTCAGGAGTATAGCCAAAAATCTCACAAATCTCATCGTTGACGTATAGCCATTGAGCGTCTCGGGAAACAAACGCGATTCCGATCGGTGCCTGGTCGAACGCATGCTTGAATGCTGATGCTGGGATCTCTGGGATTTCGCTTTGCAAGACTCATTGATGAATTCAGCTCCAGGCCGCCACTAGGCGAACGTGGGAATGCTAAGAAAAGAAAAGCTCGCTCACCGTTTCGCCTTTCGTAGTGAGCGAGCTGACAACATTTTTCGAGATGCTAGTTTCGGTCAGTCAGCCGGCGGCGTTGAGTCATCACTCGATAGAGCGGGAGCATCACGCAAACCCCTAAGGTATTCCAGTTGGGTTACTTCGTCCGGGGTGAGCGCCAAAATCCTAGTCTCACCGTTCGCCACTGTGACGGCTGCTCGCCTCCCGGCTGGTGGGCTCGCTGGTGCCGAATCGCTGGAGGTTAAAAGTCGCTCCTCAATTAGTCGTTCAATTCGGTCAAGGCGATCCTCTGCTTCTGGAGGCGCTCCCGTCTGCTGAAGGTTGCGGGAGATCGCAGCGAAGTTTTCCAGGCTTTCGAAGAATCGTGTTTCCGGGCTGGTTGCCACACCTCCAGCTTCCCCGGAGCTTTTCCAGATTGAACCATTCAGGCCAAGACTCTCTTCGAAGGTTGCCAGCTCCCACGCCATCTTCTGATTGAGCGCCGTGATTCCGCTTTCAAACTCAAGTTCGGTGACGACTCCTGTCTTGGGGTCAGTCACGGTCTGCTTGAGTGTGTGGGATCGACCAGCCTTACAGCTGACCGACGAAAACGCCATTGCGGCGACGAGCCCCAGGGCGAGTGTTTTTGATAGGTATTTCATTGTTGTGTTGTTGTTGTCTCGGGGTCGAGAGTGATTAAGCAAATGCAGTAACTGCTGTTCCAAGGTCGGCGATTTGCGAATCGCACTCCGACGCTTGGGACGTGGCACTGTGGGCTAAATTCTCCCATTCGGTCTTGCGCTGATTTAGGGTGGCGGAGAGCGCCGCCTTTTTCGCTGTCGCGTCGGCCACAACCACGCCCGCGAAATCAATGAAAGCAGCCGATGACGGGTCGGGAATCGAAGCGCTGTAATCAACCGACTCGCCGGACTGAATAAGGGTCGTTCCATCATCCTTGTAGATGTCGTATTCAACGCGCTTTGTTGCTGCGTTGATGTTCGTGATTTTAACTTTCATGGATTAAGCGCTCGGGTTGGTGATTTCGTAGATGACTCGGAACTTGGCGTTACCTTGGGTGGTGGCTTGATTTTTCTGAACGTAGACTGCCGTTACTGCAGCGTCAGATTCCGAAGCATGGGTGCTGCTATTGTAGTTCCGCCCTGCGGCGGCCACATTAAGGGCGTTTACGTATTTGGCTGCCGTCCCTGTGATTCCGATATTGAGCGTAGTGGATGCGTCAAAAGCCGAGTCAACGAGCGTTTCAATCCCAACGATCCGGCACCCTTTTGGCAGCGCAAAAAGGGTGGTCGTAGCAGCGCTCGAAGAGATGGACCCGTGCGCCATTTCGAATTCCTCTACGAATTGCCCCGCTGTCGGGCGGAAAAGCGGCGTCACCCCTTCCCCTGTGGCGTGAATGCCGTTTGAGCCTTCGTCGTTAATGTTGCCCGTCGGAAGGACGTTTCGTCCCTGGTATGATGCGATAGCCCCTGATGTCTCAATAAATGCCTTTCCAGCAGTTGGCCGAATCGCAAAGGTGTCATCTGTTCCAGCATCGGTGAATGATGTTGTCGCCCCATCTTGACCGTAAACACGGATGCTCGTTTTATTATCCGAGGGGATAAACTCAATTGTGGCAGATTGCCAACTGCCTGTTGTAGCTGATTCGATCTCTAGGACTACCTCAAGGGAGCCCCCATTTGCATTAATCCTTATACCGTCAATATTTGACTGGCCAGACGGGATGAAGTAGTCAAAGTTGAATCGATAACGAATTCCTGCGTTTAGAGTCACTGACTTTTGCAAGTAGTGCCCACTAGCTGAACCATCAACCGTAAACTGTATGTTATCGGACTCTCCCCCTACCGTTGTCGTTGCGTCAACAGCACCGTTGTTTGCGGTCCAACCATCGTCCGAATCAGAACTGAAATCCGCCTCATAAATAGTAGTCCCTGCCCACCTATCAGCAGGTTGAGGTTGGTTGCCATTAGCCGCAAGCAACGCAATATCAGCAGCGGACAGCTCTCGATTCCACGCCGCATACGAATAGATCTTGCCCTTGCCGTATGTCGAGGACACTCGGCCAAGATAGGCAGACGCGCTGCCAGCGTGCATGGCTGTATAAGAGCCTGCCTCTGTAAGCGTTAACGACTCAGCGACCTGACCCACATAGATCTTGATCCCTGCAGACGCCCCGTTCCCCGAGTAGGTAACCGCTGCAAAATAAGCTCGTTTAGTCGTGAGGACGGATCCGCCTGTCTGCCCGATGTAAGCCGCTGTCGAGGAGTCGTAGAGCTTGGCCTCAATCTTGCCGTTGGTAAGCACCTGCACAGACCTCTCATTGTTCGGGGCACTCCCGGTAATTTTGGAACTCAACGGGAAGGCCGTAGTGAGATCATCGATTTCGAAAATGAAGGTTTCCGAAAACGCAACATCGTCCGAGGAGTCGCCAAACTCTAGCAGTGCCTGATCGCCGAGGTTGATATAATCGTCAACCCCGTCGAGGTAAACCCCATTGACGGGCGCCTTGGTCAGTTGCCGATGATCGACCGCGCCCTTGCGATGGTAATCGCCGGCCTCCGCGCACTGATCCTCCGTTGCTGAGCCATCAAACTTGTTAGCGACTTGACTGATGGTATACCACTGTCCTGTGACAGAGCTGTAGACAATCTTGTCACCGACAGCGATCGACTGGCCATCAATCGCCAGATTTCCTAAACCCTCGTCGATCGTCCCGCCATTCGGGTCGGTGACGTTGTAGTAGTCTTTGTCAGTGCCGGACCCGTCCGAGAGTTGCGGCGAGCTGTTGTCAGCTAGCCATGGCCCCTTGTGGTTCTCCGGGAACGAAGACAAGAGCGCCGATGGAATCTTCCCGAGCTCCGTGTAGGCAAGCTGGACATTGGCAAGATCAGCGGCCGCGCGAGCGCCAATCGCAATGGCAAGGTTCTGATAGGTGATCTTGTAGAGTTCGCCGTTGGGCCCCACCAGCGTGATCGTGTCTGTGATCGCGTTAGGCGTCGTGACTGACGTTGGCCCTGTGCTCAAATTGACTGTGTCGGCGAGAATTGAAGACATATTTAAATCGCAACTAGGTATTTTCCGGTATTGTCCACGAGCGCTCTCCCAAGGTGGTCAATGATCGCTTTAGGTCGGCGATGCGTAACCAGGAGCCGGCCCTGATCGTCGACGATTCCGCGCCCCTGATCGTCGACAACCACTTGCACGTTTACGCTGTAAGCGTCATCCCCAACCCGAAAAATGTCTGAGATCATGGAGTCGCCCCCAACGATCGCCAGATTCATTTTCGGAATCATGCTCACACTAAAGGATGGATCTCGACATTGACGCCGGTGGAGGTCCCGACAGTGGTGAAGCGAATCGTGCTTCCCTTCGGCACAGTGATTGTTTTCACGTCTTCAGAGGTGAAAATCTCCGTGAGGTAGAACTGAATGCCTCGAGGTGGCTTGATGTGGACCTGCACCGAGGTCCCGGGAATACCTGAACCTCCTACACAAACAACAAACTGGTGATTGTCGACCGAGGTAAGGTCAACAGAGGTTGCAGTCGTCTCGCCTTCGAATACCTTCTGCGTCATATCAAAACTGGATCTGAACCATTCTCACCACTTCGGGGGATGGTTGTTTTCGGTGTTCGAAGTTTCGGGACCTCACCAAAATGAATCGTTTCTCGCCGGCGTTTCCGCGCACGGTCAACGGCTCCTCGTAGGGCGGGAAGTCTCCTTCGTGAGCGATAGCAACCCGATCGACTGAGGGGTTGAGAACGGTGTCGCCCATCGCGTCGACGCTATTCTTGGCCGCGAGCGCGGGAACGTTGACGATGGGAATGTCAACCATCCCCGCGCCTGAGTTGTCAGCACTCGATCGATCTTTGATCGGGTCGGACTGGCTATGGGTTGCGACGTAGTCCAATATCTTGCCGCTCGACGGAACAGTGTTTGCCGAGAACAGAGCCGTGAGCTCGCCAGCAGAAAGCACCCGATCGAACGCAAGAACCCGCGACATCAAGAAAGGGTTCGCTGCCGAACCCATCCCGGAAAACCATTTGCCTGAGAAGGTCGGAGAGACCGTGGTTGTTGCCACGCACGCGCCTGCCGTGTCATTGACGTAAATCGTCCCCGTGTTGCTTGCGAAGGTTTGAGCTACCCATTGCCACGACGTCCGGAGATTGATCGCTGACAAGTTGTGCTCGGCGGAATGAAAGGAATTCAGCGACTCGTGAAACTCAGAAACGATCGCCTTCGCCGGCTTGGCGGTGGATACCCGAGCGGCGATCGTAAAGCTTGAGAGAGATGTTGACGGACTCGAAACCTCAAGAGATCCCAAGCCCGCACAATACAACGCAGGGTTTACGCCATAATCGAGCTCCCAAAGAAAATCCGAATCAGGAGTTCCCCAGACGTAGGAAGGCGGCGACTCAAGCCAGGAGTGGTTTCCGTTTCCGGAGACGTCGTGGATCTTGATTCCGGCGCGCTCACAGAACGGGTAGCGGGTGCCGTCTGACAACACGAGATCCCAGAGATCGCCGGCGGTAAAGGTGATCTTGCCAGCGGCAATCGTAGGGACCGCGGACCCTTGGTAGCTCGTCACAGTTTCCGAGCCCGTGAGATGCGGCGCCGACAGATAAGCCGAGCCGTCAAGGTTTACGGCGACTCCGAGCATGAGCAGAATGATCAGTAGATGGCGCATACATAAAGCAGACGCCCCGATCGAAAAGGGAAGAACAGCCCTCGAATGAGAGCCGCAGAACAGAACAACCATGGACAACGAACCACACGTCCAGCCCTTTGTCAATCCCTACGCTGGCCAGCTGGTCTTAATCTCTGCCCCGTTGACCGTTGTGATGGTCATATATTGCAGCGAGCCAGAGGAGGAATAGTCGAGCTCGATAGGAGCGTCAGCGACGCAAGTCCAGTATGATTTCCAGGAGGCACCCACCCCGGGTTCATCGTCGGTTGTGCCTGACGTGTGAGCGGTATGGCAAACAAACATTGCCGTCACGTTTCCGGCGTCGGCTCCGATCTCATTGTAAACCGCATCGTCGACTGCGTAGGGCGTGCTGGTTATCCAGAGATCTGCCGCTGGGCCTGCTGGGCCTTGTGGCCCAGTAGCGCCGGTTGCTCCAGTCGGTCCTTGAGGACCGGTCGCACCTGTCGCGCCTGTCGCGCCGGTGTCACCCTGCGGACCCTGCGGGCCAGTTGGTCCCGTAGGCCCTTGTGGCCCGGTCGATCCTGAGGAGCCCGTCGGTCCTTCGGGGCCTTCCGGCCCTTCGTCACCTTGAGGGCCTTGTGGGCCGGTCAACCCCTGGGGGCCGGTTGCTCCCTGCGGCCCCGTGTCGCCTTGAATTCCTTGAGGTCCCTGCGGCCCTGTTGCTCCAGTTAATCCTTGAGGGCCTTGTGGTCCGGTAGCCCCCTGGGGGCCTGTATCCCCTTGGATACCTTGAGGTCCCTGAGCTCCCGTGGCTCCCGTGTCACCCTGCGGCCCTGTCGCGCCCGTCGCTCCAGTTAGTCCCTGGGGTCCTTGTGGTCCGGTTGCACCCTGAGGTCCAGTATCGCCCTGGATGCCTTGAGGTCCCTGAGCTCCCTGTGGCCCGGTGAGATTGCCCTGGACCGACCACGCCGATACTGCGGTTTTTTTGTAGTAGTCGCCGTTGTCCGTGTTGACATAGAGATCGTGCTTCTTCCCGAGCTCGTTGGCTGGCGCTCCGGAGCCAGTGTGAAATTTGGATCCAAACTCCGTGCGATCGACGGGAATCGGCACATCGTCCATGGTCCTGAATTGGACGTTGTCCGGGTCGCTCCCCAGGTCGATCGACTGCAGCCCGTTGGTCGCTATCCTGTTAAGCTTCCTGCGGTGCCCGTCGGCCTTAGCGACCGGCGAGGGAGAGGGGCTCGACTCAGGCTGGACAGCGATCAGCTCAACATCAAATCGGATATTCGGATTCTCGCCGGTCGCGCCAACCGTCGGGATCTCGATCTCCGAATCCTTGATGGTAGGCATCGGGTTCTCCGCCAGCACCTCGCCCTCTGGTCTCGAGGCGCCAACCTCTGACTCCTCTTCGTCTGTGACAGCCGTCCAGTCGTAGATGCTGCTGGCATACTCGCGCAGCACAAGACGCACCTGCAGCTCTCCGCCTTGGGTCGCGACAAGGCTAGACTCGACACAAAGGAATTCTTTCGACACGTAGCCGTAGCGATCGAAAGTGAAGGTGCACGGCCGCCCAGCCGTCACTGGGAATGCCTTGAGATTGCAAGTCAGCTCTACCTGCTCAGACATTCGCGCTTCGTTCAACCGGATCCGCGCCAGGCGCTGCGCCTGCGTCGGTGATCCCACGAATTCGAGATCGAGGTCGAGCGGGAGCTTTTGACCATCCTGGGTAATTGCCGCAGCGTTTTCTTGGATCGGATAGTCCGTTGCTTGCCAGTCGTTGACTTCCGAGAGGTAGATTCCTTTGACTTGATTGACCCGATCTTTCTGCGAGTCGGTCGATCGCCGCTTCACCGGACCTGCCAGCATATCGGCCGTCAACTCAAACGTGGGCGCCACGTATTTTGCAGGATACAAGTAATATTTGCCGTTCGTGTAGGTGAGCCGCGCCCCCATGGCCTCGAGGAAGCTCGAAATGTTCTCCACGTGTCGCCGGTCGGTTCTCACCTCGCCGGCCATGACATAACGTTTCTCGGTGGTTCCGTCTTTCCGGGTGACAGTCTCGTCGCAGATGTTCGCTGCTTCGCTTAGGTTGCCCCACTTCGCGATGGGAACATTCACACCGAAGTTCGGGTCTGCCATGTAGTGAGCCAAACACAGAGCCACGTTGTCTGAGTAGCCGGTGGATCCGTCCCGCGGGTCGTAGATCTCAGAGCAACCGCGAACCACTGCAGAGATGTTGGGGAGACCTCGCTGGAACGCGGAGGAATTAAACGTCAGGTGGCAGCCGAGATAGGAGATTCCCGTCAATTTGTGGTTGGTTGTCCACTCATTGGTCAAAGCGCGCTGGAAATACTCGCCACTGTCGAGATTGAAAAACAGGTCGCCGAATTCATTCTCAGGAAGCTCTGTCCCCCAGTGCCACCAGGCACCATCCCATCCGAACCGGCCGAACTTGGTCCACTGGCCGGTGGCTTGGTCGACGTAATGCCAGCTCCCGTCCGCGCCGACAATATAGATCACGTCCATGTTTTGGGCCGCGCCGACGTTCAGGACATCTGGGTGGGCGGCGGTCCATTTGTAACGGATGCCGTTCGCCCATCGCGCCGAATCAGAGTTCGCTGGCGGTTGCACATCGTAAACCGATCCCTGCTTAACCCATTTCGCGGGTGACGATTCAACGAGCTCCGTCCACGCGGTTTGTGTTTGTGTCCCGAGAAACTTTTGGACCCTCACGAGGTCCTTGTATTTGCCGTTCAGAACCGATCCGTCCTCGGCTAACGGCACTGCCTCATCGTTGAAGAAAACCGTTTCGATGCGGTCGTTCGGTCCCTCGCTCAATATCATAGCGAGGTAAAGCTCACCGTTCTTCCGCGCCTTCCGGTCATTGTCCTTCTTGACGCTGTCGATGTAGGCAAAGATCGTTCCGCTTCGCCGGCGTCCGTAGATGCGGCGCCGTGGTGCATCAGGCTGTTTGATTGAGAGGCTCGCATTCGAGAAGGCGTCGAGATTTACCTTTCGCTTGCCGAGCGCCGTTGACACACCGAGCAGGACCGCGGTTCCCAGAACTTGCCCAACGGTCGCGAGACCGAAGAGGATCTTTGTTCCCAGGAATCCAACTAGAGTTTCGAATCCCATCAGCCGATCTGGTAAGCGGTTAAAGCCATCGATACAGGAGCGTATTCAAGGCCAGTGTCACCCGGCGCCGCGCACATCTCCCCCATCCGGATTGCAACGCCCCGTTTCCCGAAGGGGGTTTTGACGACCAGGACATCTCCCTTCCGGGAATCCTCAACGGGAATCTCCGGGATCTCAGCTTCCGCCATGCGCTCGCGGACGTACTGATCGAAATAGTCATTGTCCCCGAGGAGCAGGATGAGTCCTCTCCAGCTTTGGTAGCAATGAGCAAAAATGTAGACCGGCCGGCCAGTGATACGGAGAATCGACTCGCAGACAAAACGGCCGCAATCCCAATCAGAGGGCTTGATGAGTGGATGACTGAGGACGCGAGGCCGGTCTTTGACGCTCTCGATGAAACAGCCGAGCCGATACTCCCAGTCCGGGTAGCGTGTCGTCACCCTCCCCATTTCAGGTCCTTGTCTTGTAGGCTTGGAATAAACTCCAAGCCGAGGTCGCCCGAGTCAGGGTAGAGAATGTTTTGATGCTCCTGAGTGTAGCGGAGCTCAGAGCGGCGATTGATGATCTCGAGTTGATCGATGATGGTAAACTCGAGCGTTCCCCCGTCCGCGCCGCCCTCGTTGATTTCCTCGCTATCAAGCCAACCGTCGACGAGGAGGTAAGGATCTAGCGTCAACCGCGGATCCGTGTCGGCCGCGAGATCCTCAGCGATTGAGTTGTCGAACTCACCAATCCAGAGCTTGGCACTTCGGCCGTTGTAATCGCCGAGCTTGGCGGGATCGAACCACGCCCCATCGAAAAGATTGACGCCGATGCGGTAACTCTGAGCCCGGAGGTCTGTCGTCTCGGTAACCGGCGAGATCGAAACCACCCCGCCGAGTCCTGTCCATTGAAGGGCATTCCACTTGAAGTAACCGCCGGCGAGCGTGCACACCCTGACGATCCCTGTGGGGGCAGGGAAATCAGCCTCAACAAAAAAGATCGGACCTAAGCGTGCTGCCTGGGTCTTGGTCTTGAGAGCTGCTGTGAGTGGCTTCTCGCTCATTGCACTTGGCTCGCCTCAAAGGAAAATCCCTGCAGAAGTTTATTGGAATCGAACTCGAGCGCGGGAAAGTCATCGAGAAGGAACACACCCACTGGACTTGTGAAGTTCAAGGCCTGCCCTGAGTTGATGGTCGTTCGGGCATTCGGGAAAACGTTGATCGTTGCATTGCCGCTGCCGTCCGAGCTGACCGCATCGGAAACCTGAAAGAGGGCCTTCTTCCCGTTGGCGGCCGTAATGTCGAACCAGTCACCTGGCTTCAAAAGGTCGGCTTGGCTCGGCGTCCACCCGGTCGTGGAAAGAATGGATCCGCTGGAGACTGCGCTCGCGAGTGTTGGCGTTTCCGTGGTCGAGACATCGGCGCGAGAGGAATCCCCGAGGTAAAACTCTTGATCTCTCACCTTGGCAAAAAACGCCATCCACTCGTCGGCCTTCGCTCGAGTCATGGGCGGCAGCGAAAGAACTACTTTCCATCTAGCTGAACCGTAGTCAAAGGTCTGAGGCGCAAAGGTAAACGGAGAGACACTCTTCCGAACTGCGGCTTGCGGCATCCAGGTGATTGACCTGTTTCCGGGCTGGCTGGGAAGCGTGAGCGGCATTACCCACCCCCCGCCAAGGTTGCTCCGAATACCCCGCCATTTCGGGCGCCTTGCAGAACAGATCTCTGGAACTGCTCCTGAGCCTGTTGCATCGCGATCGCGAGCTCCTGGCGCGTCACGCCGGCTTGAATGTTCGGACTAAAGACGAACGTGGCGCCACCTGATTTATTCAGCATTCGCTGCGTGTCGACGTGCGGCATGATCGTTCCGCTGACGTCTGGCACAAACGTTTCCATGCCGCGCTCTCCGACGATCGATGGCTGACCCGCAGAGACTCGGCCGCCCAACGCCTTCCCTGGCGTAGTCGAAATCGGGAGCCCCACAGCCTTTCCGATCCCCCCAAAAAAGCTTCCCAATAGGCCGCTAAT
>Ga0208767_1003152_pt1 | contig 12118 bp, 9 predicted proteins | sample VirMetDEL_Mar_21_FD_184514 | JGI IMG/M metagenome (GOLD analysis project Ga0208767, IMG submission 184514) | Aqueous microbial communities from the Delaware River and Bay under freshwater to marine salinity gradient to study organic matter... | ecosystem: Environmental > Aquatic > Marine >... | reverse complement strand
TAAGCAGTCCTACAGGTGTATTAGAAATATTTTTCATAAAATCATTAAACTGCTGACGTGTTGGTCCACCATCTGCACGATTAATTATACCACCTTGAGCAAACCCTCCTGAAGCACCTAAATTAACTTGTGTGCCTTGGTTCATAGCTGGTGTTTGTGGAATAGTCCCACTAGGTGTTGTTGTAGGATAATTCATTCCTTGTGATTGTAAATAATCACCTGCTCCTCCTATTAAACCTAGTAATGCTGATTGACCTTGAAGAGAAGCAGTGCTTCTTTGTTTTTGTAATTGCTCTTCCATATCCATATTTTTCTTAAATTCTATAGATTGATCAGGAAGAGGTTGAATACTTTGTTGAGGAGGTTGTCCCATACCCTGCATAGGCATAGGCTGTTGCATAGGCTGTTGTTGTTGTGGAGGTTGCACAGCTATATTAATTGGTATAGGCTGTTGTGCAGTAGGTGCATTAAGCATAGCTGACATAGCAGAAGGTGCTTGCGGAGTAGCCATACCTCCCTGCTGTAGACCTACTATACCACCTTCTGCTGCATTTCGTACATAATTATAGGGAGTGAAATAATTTTGACTACCACCTTCCAATGCTCTTCTCCTTAATTCTTCTTCTGTAGCTATAGGTCTTTTAACTTCTCCACCTGTTAAAGTATACCTTCCAAATCCAGTATCTGGTGCAGGTCTAGCTGCAGGTTCTTCATATTCATAAGGCTCATCTAAACCTCCTGTCAAAGCTGCTACACCTAATGGAGCATAAGTTAATGGATCAGTAAGTTTTTGTTTAGCTAAATCCATAGTAGTTGCTGTTGATGGAGTAACACCCATTTCTAATAATTGGCTAGGATTGTATACTTGTCCTTTAACTACTGGTGAAGATATTTCAAAACCTGCTAAAGTTTTAGGTGCTACATCTGCAGTTCCTATCATTGATCCTGCTGGTGCTTGTAAAACAGATGTTGGAGTAACACCGGGAATATTAACAGCAGCTTGAGAAGAAGTCAGACCCATATCAATAGCAGAGCTACCAAAATCAGCTACTTGTCCTGCTTGACCAGCTAATCCTTGATAACTAGCGGGAATTGCTGAAGTATCTATAGGAGGAGGAACAAAATCTGTAGTAGGTTTTAACGCTCCAGCAACATCTCCTGCACCCATTAAAGAACCCATGCCAAACGACATAGCCCCTGACATAACCCCACTTAATGCAGCATCTCCTAAACTTTGACCAGCAAGTAAACCACCGGCTGTAGTTCCTAAACCTGCTCCAATAGCTGTAGCACCTAAAGCACTAGCTCCTAAAGCTGTACCTATGCCGGGTAGAAGTATAGAACCAGCTATACCACCTATAATAGGTAACATTGATTTTAAACTAAAAGCTTCAGGTAATCCAGTATCAGGATTAATAGTAAGCTGACCAAGTGAAGCTAGTCCTTGTACTTCTCCCGGTGTCATATGTACTAGAGTTGTATCACCATACCTACCACGCTCTGCTAGTTCACTAGCTTCTTCTTGCATAGGATACTGTTGTGAAGGCATACCACCCTCATTCATAGCAATAGGACTGTTTACTTGTGGTATACCAGTATAAGGATTAGGAGCAGTAGGAACACTGTTTAAATAACCATTAGAAACATAAGCAAGTTGAGTATTAGGATTACGATCTCTCATATTCATAATATTAGCTAAACCGCTATACTGTGCGTTATTATCTATCATTATTTAGTTCCCTGCTTTGGATTCATGTAGTGAGACTGTGGCTTAGTCATATCTGCATGGAAAGTACTAGTATTATTTCTTTGTTTATTATACAATGCATCTTTAGAATACGCCATACCTTCGGTAGTTCTTGCACCAAAATAATCAGTTTGAGGTGCAACACCATTATTGACATTCTCAATAAATGTGCTATTTTGTATTAATTCCATCATAGTTTTATAATCATTTTGCATATTAGTGAAAATCCACCCAACCTGTTCCTGAAACGTAACCTTTATATTTTTTAGCTTTTGTAGCATAAACAATAAAACCTTCTTCAGGTCTACCAATTGTTCCAACACTTACTACAGTTCTTACTCTTGTAGCTGGTTGAGATTCTACTTCAAAATCTCTTTGTTCAAGAAGAAACTTCATTTCTGAAGCATAACGAATAAGATCATTATAAAGTTGTTGACTATCTACCATATTTAAGTTAGCATAATATGGTAACTCAGGATAAAGTTTATTAGCCATTTTTAACGACCACCATCAGGTTGAATACCCATACGAACACTACCCCATCGCCAACTAGTACCAGCTTCAGTAGAAGAAACTCTTACAGACGCTTGTCTACCTCTAGCCCTCATATCAATCTTTTGAGTACCTGCATTAATTGTAAATGGTCCTTTAGTAATAGTAGTTCCACTAGGATATTGTTTAGTGTCAATAGTAAAAGTAATATTACCACTACCAATGGTATAATCAGGAATAATACGATCAATAAACATTAACTGATCACCATCTTCAATATCAAAGTCTGCTGATTCAATATAAGAAGTTAATGCATTACCATCTCCAGTAAATATCCCTGAAGGTTCATTATCCCAGTAATAGTTATCGCCATTAACACTTACAGCACCATTAGTAATAGTATTATCAAATACTACTCTATCTTCAAAAGTATTAAAGAAACCAGTACCAAATACCCAATGATTTTCTACTGTATTATAAATGATATAACGATCAGGTTCTAAAGAATCAGTAGAAGGGTATAACCAAATTACTTCGTGAAACTCAGAGTTAGTACCTGCATAAACTTTATCACCTTGCGTCATATTAAAACTATCATAAATATGACGACGAACAGTACAATCTAGTTTTTGTACTCTACCATTAAAAGCAAAGAAGTCATTAATACCCATCCAGTAAGTAACACCTTCTAATGCAACAGCAGCATGAGGACCAATAAGACCTGCATTATTACCTAGTAATGTATTATTAAATATAAAAGGAGGACCAGTATAATTTAAACCATACATAGCACGATCAGTCCAAATATGTATTGCATTACGTGAACGAATACCACCAACAATTTCTGTACCATCTACTAACTGTATTTCGCCAGATGTAGAAGAAATACTTGGTTGCCAGTTAGTAAAATCTTCTTGATCTGACCAACGAATTAAAAGAGGATTGAAAATAGATGTACCAAATTCATTTGTTCCTAAAGCAATAACATGTCTATCATTAGGAGAAACAACAATACTATTAATCTTAGTAGGACTAGTACTTACAATTGTTGCTCTTTGTGGAGAAGGACTTGCATCAGCATCCCAATAAAATAATTGTGATCCTCTACGAACAGCTAGTAAGTCTTCTCCCCAGTTATCCATTGACCATTGATTAGCAAGGAAAATAATATTAGAACTTTCTGCTGCTTCATTCCAAGCTCTTTCATCTGTAGTAGAAACACCAGCATTATAAACACCAGCACCATAACCTAGTCCTTGAATGTTATCTGTTTGTTCTGTAGCTAATAAATAGTTGGCAGTAGCAACACCTACATTTGTTAAGTTAGAGTCTGCATTATAATTTACAGTAAAGGCAAAGTTATCTAATCCTGATTTACTTGTAATTTTATAAGTAGGTCCACCAAAACCTGATACTGCAAAATTAGTTCCTTCAGAAAAGCCGGGTAAAGATGTACTTGTAAACTCAATCCAATCACCTACACTTACACCATGATTAGTTAAGCTAACAGACACAATAGGAGAACCAGCTTGTACATTCATTACACTAGTTAATGTTACTATTGTTGTAATAGGTGTTACATCATAATTATTATCATTATATAAAATATTAAGACGTTGTTCTGTTCCTGTAGCTAGATATTTTTCTGTATCATTAGATATCCAAGATATTAAATCTCTTGAAGTACCTATAATATCTTCAGGATAATGTTTACGATAACCTCTTAAATTCTCAGGCTTTCCTTCACGAAAACGTACACGATCTCCATCAAACCATTTGCCTTCCTCAGAATATTGAGTAGACTCACGGTGAAAACCGGGTATAAAATTAAGTTTAGATAAACGAGAAGAAGAACTAGCCATTTAATTTAAACTTCTGGTTTTAGATTTTGTACAGGTAATATATCAACAATAGAAACATCTCTTACATTATATACCATAAGGTCTACTGCACTAGTTGTCTGAGTAATCGTAGGAGCAACTCCTGCTTTAAATCTATAAGCATTTCCAAAAGATATAGTTTTTGTAGCTGCTCCAGATACAGATTGAATTATATAAATAGAACCACACTGTCCTATAACTGCATTAGAAGGATTTTCTAAAACTCTAGAACTTCCTACAGCAGAAGTCATTTGAATATAAAAGTTATTACCTTGTGCTAGATTAAGAGCAACACTTGCTGCATCTGTAAGTGTAGTTACAGTTCCTATAACAGGACCAGAAAAAGTAGCTGTTCCATCAGTATTTAAAACTGTAGCACTTACTGTAGAAGTATTTACATCTGTAGCATCTAAAATAGTTGTTGTAATACTGGTTGCAGTTAAAGTATTAGCTGTAAAAGAAGTTACAGAAGTTGGGATATCTAATTGATAAATACTTGTTCCATCACAAGCAACAAAAGTATTTTGACCCTGACTTAAAGTTAAAGCACTGCCTGATGCAGTCTTCATTTGAACAGCAAATGATCCTGAACTATTTTCTCTAACAAAGTAAGTCTTTTCTTCTGATGGAATAGTAATAGTTACATTTGCAGTAAGTGTTCCTGAGAACTCTAAAGAAGCATTACGAGATTGATCTGAAGAACCATTATTATCTGTAAGTGTAATTCCTGTTCCGCTAACAGAAACAATTTCATATCCAGCAATAGCATCATCTATTAGATCAATAACATTAGTATTTAAAATAGCTCCCCAACTATTTGGATTTTCTCCATCAGTTTGTTTTTCTAAACCTAATCTATTTGTAAATGTACTAGCCATTATACTGCCTTTCTTTTAACTTTTTCTTTACACTCTGATCGTAAGATTTTTGTTTTTGCTTCTATTGCTATTTGATTAATAACATTTGCATAGTTCATGCAGTTTACTATATCAGGAAATGGTCCTGTTACAGAATGTTCTTTAATAGGTTCACCTGATGGTATCATTGAAATTATAATTACAGAAATAAAATAATACATTAATCCTCTAACTCAGGCCAATCATAGAGTATACCTGACTTTGTAATACTACCATCATCTTCTGTTATATATGTTAGAAATAGTGCAGCAATAGCATCTGTATTAGCAGCATTAGTTATAGCTGTTTCCATCTCTGTTGCTTTACTCCTAATTGCGTTGCGCCATGTTTGAATATTAGAAGGAACTGCTACAGTTGTATCTATATAACGAACAACTGCCCAATCACTCTGCGAAAGAAGAGAGGCTTGTTGTGTCTTAACTTCTTGAATTAAATTAGATTTAACACCTAGAGTAACAACTTGATTTCCATCTTCATCTAATAGGGCATTACCATCTTCATCTACTTCATTAACATCTTCAATAGATTTAGCAGTAGATGTAATAGTACCATCAGCATTCTGTGACCACTTATATAGTCTGCTATCAGGTGGTGTATCTAAAGTGATCCAAACAAGTCCAACAGCTTGTTTTTCCTGTTCCGTCCAAACATGCCAATTCGCAGGATGCTGAATACCATTATTATCGGTCCAAGCTTTTCCTTCTTTAATTTGTTTTCCATTATAAGTCCACATTTTATTTATCCTTATTATCTTGCTGTCGCTGGTGCTGCGCCGTCACCGCCGAATGGGTTTTCTGCGAATGCCATGTATGTCACGTTATATCCGTTACCATTAACAGCAGGCCAAGTCGTTCTCACTTTAAATCCATTTGAAAGAATGTCCCACTTATCAGTAGTACCTTCCGCATTACTCTGATCGGGCTGCAATAGACCATCAGTAGGATTAAACGGGTTGCTTCGCTTGTTATCAATAATTGCCCAACCAGTGGGAGCATTAGAGGATACTTTAAACATAACAAAAGCAGGTTTGAATCCGGTATACACAAAAGGACCGTCTGTAGAACCATTACCAGTGTAGCTGTCGAATTTACTGAAGCCTTCTACTTCTGCGAAACAGTACCACAGACATTTTTGACCACCATTGGTCCAAGCACCGTTTACAATTTGAAAAACAGAACTGGTTGTGGCTGCGTTATATCTCGTTGTTGTTGCAGCACCTGTAGTGTTTAGAGAAATAGATTGGGCTGGTGAAATTGCATCATGGTAAACGTACCAGTTATCAGCAAATTCAAGGTTTTTCCCAAGTATCATTTTTGGGGCTATACCGATTCCGTGACCAATGTTTTCTGTGCCAGTTAATGATGGAGTTGCAGTTACGATGCTATATCCAGCAGTCGTGTTGGCTAACACTGTGCTTGTAATATCTCCATCAGTATTGCTGCTTGTTGTCAGGCTGTCATTAAGCCATTGCCATGCAACGTAGCTTTCGCCACTGGTGTTTACCTCCGCATCATTACTAACTTCAAAACCATTTTTAAGGAAACGAGTTAGTGTGTTTGCGTTGGTGGCTTCAAGAGAAGTTGCATTTGAATGCACGTCTTTAGTAGCACCACGCACTGCATCAAAGAGCATGTGATTGTCTGTGGCATCACGGTTCTTGATCCAGACAAATGCAGACAAGTCTCCGTTGCTTAGTGGGAGGTTGTCGGTGCTTATGGATTTATATCCAGATGGAGTTGTTGACCACTCTGAAGAATTAAATCTCATTTCCCAAGAGGCATGTGTACCACTACCAGCATCATAAAAAACAGTTGGAACCATTAACCCAGTAAGGCCAGTTTTAGCAGGTGTTCCTGAATTTTGTATTGTTCCATCAACACTGAAAAAAAGTTCTCCAGCCTTAATATAAACCCCAATTACTTTATCAGCAGTTCCAGCCCATACATCTCCATATGATACTCCAGTGCCTTCATCATTAAACTGTCCATTGCTGCCAGTATAAGCATATCTGCCTGTAGTATTATCAGACATGCCGGAACCTGTTGGTATATCTGCTAATGTTCTTATTCCAACATTAGGATACGTCGCAGCAGTTTTAACTTTTGCTTCAAAGTAAAAACCTCCTTCATCTTGTGGATCAAAAGGAATTGTTCCTATTGCTGCTGCGTCTCCTACAGCATTTGTAAAAAGGTTACCTTGACTTAAAGTATAAGCATCAATTCTATTTGCATCTAATACACTTTGATTATCAGTCGGGCTATCATCTACCTGATCCGCCGCAGCAAGACCTGACTCAGTCCAGTTATTGCCATTTCCAGAGGAATCAGTACCAGCACCACTTCCAGTACCCGGCGCAGTCTCCATGTCAAGGTAAAAGCCATTCGTACCAAACGTCAGCCCACTGGCATCTTTTGGAATCCATTTATTTGTTGATGCGTCTAGTTGACCGAAGCTATCTGGACCTAAAGATTGTCCATCTATGTGATTAATTTCAGCCAGATAGCCATCAAAATACTGCGATGCGCCTACCAGCTTGCCGATACGATGTTCGCCAGTGTTGTTCCAATCAGTATCTGCGTTTAATGGCGGGTTCGTGCGTGTTCCAAAATCCGTTACCTGAGAACCGTTGATGTACATTCTCAATCTATCATCAGCAGTTGCATTTGTCGTATCGACACGAAGCACAACATGAAACCATGAAGAGGTATCTTTAAAAACTTGATTGGTAACGATGCGGTAATTACCAGATGAATCGAAGTTTATTCCTAAAGTTTCACCGGATAAAAACATAATCCAACTGCTGCCGCTGGCGGTGAAAATTGGTTGGTTTGCGCCGGTCAGGTTTGCTCGTTTAACCCAACAGCTAAACGTGAACGTGCGTCGATTACCTGCACTGCTTGGTGTGCGTGTCAGTGAAGCAGAATCGTTGTCATTAAAAATAACACTGTTAGGCACAGTGTAAGTTTCAGTAATCGGCTGGAACTGACCAACACGCTGTCCACCGCCGTTGCCTTCATACAGTACAGTGTTGAAATACTTTGACCCATCTGTGATAGATGGTGTGTCAAGGTTGGCTAAAATTAAGTTCTTAAATCCCGTAACTGTAGTTTCCCAACCGCTTTGACCAACATCAATAATTACTCCAGCACCAGAATCTATACCGGCATATGCTTGTACAAAAGGCTGTCGGGCTGTAGATAAACTAGCACCGTTTAAGTCCAAAGTTGGATATGTTGCAATATCCGCAAACGTACCTGATGTTGCACCGTCTGCGGCAATTCCCATTTTTCCATTATCCATATCAAATAAGAGTTGGATAAATGTTTGTGCAGCAGTTGTAGGTGGACTTGTATCATTTATTAGAGAGCCAGTTACCCTTGTTACAAAATTGCCGTCTAACGCATTGTAACGAATTTGGGCTACGCCGTTGATATCAATATCAGTGTAAGGGGATGCGCTGTCTGGCGCACATAGACCGATAATCATTTGAGAGTAGCTAGTCGTTGTTTTACATCTGATTGCCCACTTACCTGTATCAGGCACAAGCAGATTTAATCTAGAGTTAGACCAGTTTCCAGATACCCCTACATATTGTAAATTGCCATCGGACAAAGTTCCTGTGCCGCTAGATAATGGGTTTAGGGTAGGCATGTTATTGGTCGGCGTATCCAGCATCTGATCTGCGGTGGTTAGTCCGCTGCTCGTGAAGTCATTGCCGTTGCCTGAGAAGTCTTCACCTAAGTCACTGGCTGTTGCGCCTGTTAGATAAAAGCCGTTGTTTCCGTAGGTTGGAGACGCTTCGATAGGTATCCACACGCCATCGTCGTTGTATTCACCGAAGTCAGCAGGAGTAAGAACAGTACCGTCTACAAAATGAAACTCTGCGATATAGCCATCCCAGTTGTTAATATGAGACGATACGCCGTTAAATACGTTTGCGCCTACATCGTGACCAACTGCCGCATTTAAGCGACTTGAGGTGCCGCTGAAACTAGAACGTGTATCCGTTGCCCAAGAAGTGATTTCTGATCCATTCAAATAGACACGAAGTTTCTGTGAAGCTGTGGCGTTTCCAAGGTCATATGCTACAACAAAATGATACCAAGATGAAAAATCACGGAAGAGTTGATCTGATTGTAAACGAAGCACACCGCCTTCTTGGATTCTTATTTGATTTGAGGAGAAACTAAAGTTATCGTTATTACCTCCGCCGTTTGCGCTGATAATATAATTTCCATCGTAACCCGCACCCAGCTTAACCCAGAAGCTGTATCCAAATTGTGAACTGCTTGTTGGTGTGCCAAATGTACGATTTAAATACGGACTATCACCGTCATTGAACCGGATCGACTGGTCAATCTCGTAGACAGCACCGCCTTGACCTGCTGCACCTAGAAGAAGATTATTATTAAATACCATTTTTATTTTACATCCAATGTTGCTATAGCATGAACTGCAGTAGAAGTATACACTATATAATCTAATCTATCAACTGCTGATATTGCAGTACTTAAAGTAGGTGCTGTTCCACCAGCAAATTCCCAATTAGCTCCATAACTAAGTGTACGTCCTCCTGTACCATCTTGAATTATAAAAGCTGATCCTGTTTGACCCGGTACACAATTAGTAGGATTACCTAGTGTTCTATTTCCTCCTAATTGTACTGCAAAGTTTTGACCTGCATTAAAGTCTACAGCAATAGTAGCACCATCAGTTAAGCTGACAATATCAGCAACTGCTGCTGTACCAATATGTAATTGTTTGCCTAGTAAAGTATCAACTCCTATAGCAACAGCACTTACATAAAAATCTGTTCCTGATACTGTTCCAGTTAGTGTACCTCCTGCCAAAGGAAGTCTAGTAGCTATACTTGTTGCCATAGTTGCTGATAAAGCTACAGCAAAATCACTAACAGAAGTAATACGAGTATTAGAATTACCTATACTTGTGGCTAATGCAGCACTTGTTGCTGCTAACTCAGCATCTGTAGCGAATCCTGTTCCATCTCCTATAACACTATTAATAGAAGTAATAGCATTAGTATTCGTTGTAATATTTGTATTACTGTTATTAATACTTGTAGCAAATGTAGCTGAAAGTGCTACAGCAAAATCACTTACTGAAGTAATACGTGTATTGCTATTATTAATACTAGTTGCCATTATAGCACTTACTGCAGCTAGTTCAGCGTCTGTAGCAAAACCTGACCCATCACCTATAACACTATTAATAGATGTTATTGCATTTGTATTTGTTGTAATATTTGTATTACTATTATTTATACTTGTAGCTATTGTAGCTGAGAGAGCTACGGCATAGTCACTTACAGAAGTAATTCGTGTATTACTATTATCTATACTTGTAGCCATTATAGCACTTACTGCAGCTAGTTCAGCATCAGTAGCAAAACCTGAACCATCTCCAATAACAGCATTAATAGATGTAATAGCATTAAGATTAGTTTTTGTTAATACAGATACTGCAGCAACTTCAGTTACATTTGCTGCTGAAACTCCTGCCATAAGAAGCTCGTCAGCATCAATATTAGTTGCTGAAACAATACCAAAAGATTGATTAGTATTTATATTAAGTGTACCACTAACAGGTATAGTAGCTGAAGTTACTCCATTAACAGTAAAATTAATTCCTGTTCCTGCAGTAATAAACTTCATTGTACCACCTTCAGCAGAAGGTACATTAACTAGTCCTGAACCATCACCAACAAAGAAAGCTGCTGATACAGTATCCGCAAAAGTTGCTGAAGTAGCTTTAATACCTGCAAGAGAAACTGTAATACCTGTTGTACTAAGAGCAATTGTAGGATCACCTTCAGTACCATCAGCATTACCAATAGTAATACCTGTTCCAGCAACTAAACTACGTCCGTATACATTACTACCACTTACAGCTACAATGCCTGTAGCACCTGTTAGGTCTGCTACTGCGTTTAGAGTAGAAGCATTAGCTGTTAAAGTTACGCCACTAAGTTGAAAAGTACCATTAATATTTACTGCACTATCGCTTAATTGTAGTGGTGAATTAGTAGCATCACCATCTTGTACAGTCTGTAAAGAACTAGTTAGCCCTACATTACCGCTTCCTACTTGAAGAAGTTGTTTGTAAGTATTTGCAATTTGTGTTCCAGTAAGTGATGCCATTATATTATATTCCAATAACTGTCTGTGTCTTCCCAAAGAGATGAAGCATTTTGCCAATCAATATTACGATCATTATTAAGTTCTGGTCGTGGATTGCGAATTGCTGGATTATCTCGTACATCAGGTGTATGATTTTGTGGATGGTTCTTTAAATCAAAAGCACCTTCATAGTCTGTTGGGCAAATGAGCATACCATAACTATTTAGCTTCATAACACGATGTGGATACCTAAACCCACATGTATCACAAATTGCTAATGCTCTTCTATTACTTGCCATTATTATTTTATACTCTATTTAAATTAGGTATTATTCGTAAACTTGCTCTTTCTCTATCTTCATCCATTGCTCTTGCTAGACGTTCTTCATACTCAGCTTTAAGAAACTGTATACGTCCTCCTTCAACACCGGGTCGTTTCATTGACATAAAGTATGATAGTCCTGCTGTAAGGCATGGATAAAAACGTCTTGATATATCTGCAGTTTGTATTGCTGATTTATTTACATCTTGAGTATAACGTACTTGTTCAATTTTTAAAAGGTCTGTTGTATTTTCAGGAATAGGCCATAAATACATAACAGGATTATCACGATTGCGTCTAATAGCATATTGTGATGGACGACCTGTTTGACCTTTACGTGGAATTTTAAGATATTCTTCCATTGTGATACGTTCTAGTTGTAGATCAGTATTATCACGATTAAGAACAACTTCCAATACATCTACAGTGCTATCAGCAAGTTCATAAGCTGTTACACTAGTAGATACTGATACAGTAGTTGTATTAGCTGTCCAAAGAAGTACACCTCGGTTTTGCCAATCTTGAAGCAATAGGTTAATAGAACGACGAGCAGACTTAGGTTCATGTCCTAGTGTCTGCTCACCACCAATCATTTCTATTGCTTCTTGGATAACTTCATCAAT
>Ga0208767_1003140_pt1 | contig 12133 bp, 8 predicted proteins | sample VirMetDEL_Mar_21_FD_184514 | JGI IMG/M metagenome (GOLD analysis project Ga0208767, IMG submission 184514) | Aqueous microbial communities from the Delaware River and Bay under freshwater to marine salinity gradient to study organic matter... | ecosystem: Environmental > Aquatic > Marine >... | reverse complement strand
ATAATTGTTTCCGGCAGAACTGATACCAATTTCTCTGAATGAAGAAAGTGGTTCAATTTGAAGAATTTCTGGAGGATTGATGACGGGTCTTAGTGTTTTATCGGTAGGATAATCAAAACCAATTCCATCAATTTCACTAGAAAGTATTCTACCAATTGATGTGCTAGATGGTTCCAAAATAGCCCCATTTCTATCTGCATTAGTTGAAACCCCAACGATTGTAGATATGCCAACTACATCCTTATACCCAGAACCTTTGTATGTGATTTGAACATCACTTATGGCACCATACGCTGTTGTTGAGTTGGTGGTATAAGATGTAGTTGAATTTGTGGAAGAGTAAGAATCTCTTTCTGGAACTTCAGGTAAGTTGTAAGTGAAAGTAGCAGTTGTTTCAAGTCCGGTTACTGAGAAAGAACCAGAATACAAACTCTTGACAACATTAATTTCATTGCTTCCGGAAACTTCAGTATCAATTATAATTTCTTGTTTTGTGCTTGAAACAAAACTTGGATTTACTACAGTAAACTTGTAGTATAATTTTTCTGGAATAGTATTATTAACAACTAAAGACAGAGAAGCATTTGTGCTGATACCAACTGTTCCTATTTTAGTTACCTCAAAAGCACTAGAATTTCTGCTGGATTCAAATACACTTGTAAGTTCTCTATCAGTGTAGAGATTCATATCAAATGCTGAATACAGAGTAGAACCACTCAGAGATGATAATGAAGAATCTGACAAATCAAACTTGACAGTGTTTCCTCTATATGCATTAATTGCTGGGTTGATTGCAGAAATAGTTCCGGATGAAGCTGATGAAATATCAACAACTTCTGGATTAAAACTTAGCGATTGGTATCTGCTGTTGCAAAGTTTGATTCTATCTTTTGTATATCTAATAACATAATAAATTTTCTCATCTTCCAGTCCACCAGATGGAGACGTTGAAGTATGAATAACTTTATCTCCACTATTAAATCCATGATTATTAATAGTGATTGTATTTTCTGAAACGTCAACATCACCAGATACAAATGATTTTGGATTGAAGACTATTCTTCTGTTGTAATCATCATACTGAACAGTGATTGTAGTTGTAATTCCAGGAACGACATCAATATTAATATTGTCCTTCAAGGATAATCCATGAGTGGAAGCCGTCGCTACAGTAACGATATTCTTAGTTGCTTCACATGTAACAACATTTGAATTGACAGTTGTAAAACTGTGATTTGTTCCAGTTCCAATACCAGTCAAATAAAGTAACCCACTGGTTGCTGTTGTACTTGCAATACCAACAAATGTTCCAGTGCTACCGAGTCCAACCTTAAATGTAGATATACCAATTAAATCGTTGGATACTTTTGCAACATACAGAGGAGTATCATTTGCGATTCTAAAAGTAGTTACTCCAGATAATACTTCAATGGAGAGTCCATCATTGTTATTATATGATACTAAATCTCCAGTATTCAATTCATGACTTGGAAGATAAATCGTTCTAGTAGGAATGAATATCTGAGTCAGTCCTGCTCCTGGATTTGCGAATGAAATTGTTGTTCCAATTCCAACTCCAGACAAAGTTCCTATTCCAAGTGCTTCAACTGGATTAAAATATAATTCTCTATTGTAGTTGAATGTTACTCTATTTTCTGGTAAAGAATCAATTGTGAACTTTCTAGATACTTCACTCAATAATGTAGTTGCTGTATGAGCAGCAGAAACAGTTCCTTCTACCGATCTAAGAACTCTAATTCTAGAATTCTTAATATCAATATTCAATACTTTTACTTTTTCATCTTCAATTTGAAGAATATCATTTTCTCTTACCGCAAGAAGTTCATTTCTAAGTTGGCCAGCAACTTCAAAGTAGGTAACAATTCCTGTTACTCCTGCAGTTCCAACACCCGTGTTCAAACTGAATCTTTCAGTGGATACACCAACTGTAAAACTTCTCTGGAGACTGTTGATAGAAGTATTAAATCCAGAAAGTGATACTAAATCAGAATTATTAAAATTGTGAGGGGAGTTTGCAAATGCAACATATGAACCAGTTGCATCATATGGAACTATTTCTAAATTAGAAATTATAGAAGAAGCAACACTAATATTTGTTACTACTTTTCCGCCGATTCTAGTAACTTTTGCCTTTGCTGGTTGTTGTCCAGATGAAGATTCAAATTCAATCTTATCATTTACTTGATAACCAGTTCCTCCTGTAAGAATTCCAATATTATTAATAGAACCAGTTGATACATTGGTAATATTGACAGATTGTGTTCTTACTTTATTTGGTTGATATAAGAAGTTATACTGAGCAGTGTCTTCATTCAAGAAATATGGAGTTGTATTTCTAAACCACTCCGACGAATTCAAGTCATAAGAAACTTGGTTTGATGCTGACTTAAAGTTAAATTCATTTGGTTTTGACTTATACGTATTTCCAATTAAATATGGGAAAACTGGTATTTTATATTTTGCAAATGGGCCAGAACTTTCTATAGCACCTGGATTAATTGTAGCAAAATATGCATAAGTTCCATTTGGATAATCTGGAGTTACGCAAAAACGTCCATTGTGCTCATCAAGATCTCCATTACCAGTAAACTCATAATCTTCAACAAAGAATCCCAAGTCAAACTGAGATGGGCGATTTGATTTTTCAATCCTCTCATATCCAGACTCCATCGCCCTAATAGTTCCACCAGATTTGGTTGAATATCCATATGGGCCATAAATTGGATTTCCATCATATGCCCAACCAATGATTGGTGAGTGGTATTGAGATGCCACTTCATTTTCACTTATTTTTTGAAGATCAAAAACTCCATATTTGACTTGATTATCCTGACTCTTACCGTAAATGGATTCTCTCAGTTTTCTTGGAGCATATAAATTGGTATATTGAATACCAAAATCTTCATTTGTAGAATTCGCTAAAATACCATCATCACTAGAAATAACATTGAAATACTTCTCAAAAAGGTTAACTGTCCATTTTTGAATTTCTGCATTAAATATTGCACCAGAACCACTGGCAATGATATCAATTGATGTTGTCTTTTCTTCATAACCACTTCCAGGACTTTCAATTTTAACTTCAACAATTCTGCCACTATTTAAAACTGGAGTAAGTTTTGCATAATTGCCAGTTCCATTTACAACCAAATCTGGTGGAGAATTATAACCATTTCCTTGGTTTGTTACAAGAACTTCAATAATTTGTCCATTATAGACGATTGGCAGCAATTCTGCTCCAGAACCACTAGAAACTGTAAGTAGTGGTTGTCTGTTATATCCAATGATAGTTGATGCGCCATAACCAACTCCACCATCAGTTACTTGAACAGAATCAATTTCTCCTCTAAAGACTGGTTGAATGACTGCGTTAAAGTCTTGCCCACTAAAAGTCGCAACACCAATCTTCCCATTAACATTAACGCTAATTGGCTCATAATTGAATGTATGAGTTCCAGAGCCAGTTGAAGTTAAATTGATGTATTGTTTGGTGTCATAATAGAATGATTTTGTTGTAGTTCCTAAACCAACTGCAGATAACTTGAAGTTATCTTCATCTATAACAGTAACATAGTAAGAGGTGTCTTCAGTTATTCCATCAACTGCAGTTCCAGATGTAGAATACTTAATAATCTCACCAGAATTATATCCGTGACTTGCAATTCTTACTTGATTTAACGCTGTGTTGATTCCAGTGACAGAAACACTTCTTTCCTTGTTCTCATAATCAAAACCAGAACTATCAACTACAATATTTGAAATAATTTGCTTTTTATCAAAAGACTGAATTCTATGAACACCAACACCAAATGAAGTGAGTGATACCGTATTCAGTCCAGATATAGCGTCTCCTTCAGTATTGTAAAGTTTAACAGTAGATGCATCAACAGTCTCAACATAATATTGAGAATCTGCAGATAATCCTGTTATTGCAGTTTGCCCATCAGTCTTATAAATTACTCTCTCATTATTTCTAAACTTATGATAAGTTGCAAATCCAATCGTATTATCTGTGAGAGAAACTTCTCCAGAAGTTGATGTTGAGTTGAAAGATACTGTGTGCTCAACAAACTTAGTGTTTACGCTAGCCTTTGCACCAGTTCCGTTTCCACCAGTTATGGTGATAATTGGTTTAGAAACATAATCAAAACCCGAATCTATAATTTCAATTCTTTGTAAGGAACCTTTTACTGCACATACTGCAGTAGCACCAGTTCCAACATCATCGGTGATATTAAAACCTGGAGGATTAATTACATCATATCCATTTCCTTTAGCGGATACGGTAATATTGTCTAATGAACCATAATAAACAACATTCTCAGATTTATAGTTTAATACTTCTACACCATTAATGAGAATACCAGTTTTTCCTGGTTCGGTTTCATAAATTCCACTCTCATTGTTTGGTGCTTTTATTTCTCTCAGTAAATTTTGATGCTCAAGTTCTTTGTTGCGGAAATCTTTATATTGTAAAGTATTTGACGTTACAATACCAGATATAGAAACATAACTTTCATTATAGAGATTTGCTTGACTACTTGCAAGTTTGAATTGTGATGAACTTAATCTCCTTACATAGTAAACTCCTTCTCTGATATCAAAACCGCTAGTAATTTCAAATCCAAACTCAGGATCTTGAGTTACATACTTATCATAATAAACGGTATCGCCAGTTTGATATCCGTGATCATTTACTCCAGATACAGTAAAGGTATCTCCATTGTATTCTCCATTTAGAACAACTTTTCTATCATAGAAATCTAAAGGTTGATTATAATAATTGGGGAAGGATGCAGATGCTACAAGTAAATCTTGATTGAATTTTACATAAGTATTCTGCACATTGGCATAATACTTTTCTATGTAAGAGTATTGTGATAGTGTAGAATCTACTTTTGGTTTTAGAATGCCTCTTTGAACAGAGAATACAGAACCGCTTAATGCTCCTTGTCCGGCAATAATAAAACTATATTCATCAATAACTCCAGTTACAGTTGCACCATTTGTTACAGAAGCAGTGTCTGTAATAGTAATTGAATCACCAACTCTAAAGTTATTTTTAGAGTAAGTTCTTACCACATAAGAGGGAACAGAAGAGTCTGATATAGTTACATTTTCTACATCAAATTTGTTTGGAATATTGTATATCCAAGAATCAGTTTTGGGGCTAGAAGTTGTGATTCCAAGAGATTTAATTTTCGCGGTATCATTTTTGGAGAAGTAGTAAGTATCTGCATCAATAACTGGCTCTGAAAGAACAGAACCAACTCTCATATCAACTCTGTTTGCAGTCCCAACTCCAACATATGCATAAGCATAAGCATTTAATCTGATATCTGATTCAGAATTAATTGTAGTTTCGGACGCAGTTCCTACAGTTGTTGTATTTGCTAAACCAACACCAAAGAACTGGTTTATTGACTTTGAGGTATAACTTAATGTGCCTGAAGTTCCTGTAGAATAAGTTACAACGAGCTCTCCAGTTTCTGGGAATCCAACTGTAGAATCAACATCAATAACTGAAGAACCAGCAGAGACTTGATTGACAATTCTAGTTTTGGGGTGAACGGAGAAATTTCCAAGAATACTACCATCAAATGTAATATCTTTTGAGTAATCGAAGTCAACACTTAGTTTATAAAAACTTTTATCTCCGTAGATTAATTTTTCAACATCTGTGATAGAAGCATATGACTTTTGTATATCATATGAATCATATGCATCTTGGAATAAAGTTTGATTTTTTAAAGTTGATGGATCGCCAGAAATCGCTTCAACAACTAAATCTTTGGTGACTCGATACTGTGCATCAGATGGTCTGAATAAAAAGTCTTTGGGTTTAATGACTTCTACATCTTCTCCATACAGAGCACCAAAAAGAATTCTGAAAGAATCATCAGTTCCTTTTGTTTTATAAAAGTCTTTGGATTTTGATATAAACAGTCTTTGATTTACATCAGAATCAATCTCTCTGTTTTGGAACCCTGGAGAAAATTGATATTTAATTTTAGTAAGAAATTCTTCAAAAAGAAGAGCACTTAAGTTTACAATCTCTGCTCCTTGAGTATGCTCTGCAATCTCAGATTCAGAGAAAGTAAGTTTATCTGAGGAATCTAAGTTTCTATAAGATTTTACTCCACTAAATCCTCTTACACATCCAGTGAAAGAATTTCTAGTTTTTCCAGTATAAAGAATAATCTCATCATCAATCTGGATTAATCCATATTTTTCTGGAAATTGATATGTTCCAAAAATATTAGACGAAATATCAAATCCTACTTCAATAGTAGTATCGGAGAATGATATATCACTAGCCAATAATGTTGAACTTGTATTGTTGGTTAATGTCTCAAGTTTTAAATACTGATCTATATTTTGAATTAAATCAACAGAAGCACCAGGATATTCCTGTGAAATGTAGTATTGCTTTAAAAATTCTACAATTAAGGGAAAATCTTCCCTAGCAAATGCAGGGAGTTGATTTTCTACAATATCTTGAACCTGAACTCTTTTTAAATCTGTTGATATCATCTTACGACATTAATAGTTTGAAGAAAATGTTGCGCTCGTTGCCTGTGTGGTTGTGGAAGTTGTAGAACCATTGGTTCTTGTAACAACTCTTCCGCGAACTAAACTTCCATTTGCATAACTTGAAGATACGATATAGTTCGAACCAGAAATATCATTACCAGAAGAAATCCTATCCGAAATAGAATTAATCGATGTGTTATTAATATCTAGTTGCAAATAAAGATCTTGCAATCCAATAATATCATTTGAATAAGGCACCGCTGAAATTTCAATAAGAGGGAAACCTCTATTCAATATTGTTGATGTTATATTAATTGGGTTGAGTTTAATTTCACCTTTAATGTAGTCAATTGTACCAACATTTCTTCTCACAATTACTGGTTGTGATGGCGAATCCAATCTAAACAAATTAACAACACCACTTTCAAGTCCCATGCTTGGAGTATCTGAAAGATAAACTATTCCAGGTATTCCACTTACACTAAATCCAGAGGATTTAATGTTATACCCAGCTCCATATGCTGGAGAATGTCCATGGTTTTTGATATAAAATCTATTACCAAAACAAATTTCATATTCAGCAAAACTATTTAACGCCACTCTCAAATCCCTTCTCATGACAACTGTAGTGATGTTTGAAGTGATAGCATCACTACTATCATCAATCATCTTCAAGAACTTACTATACTTGAATCTTGCTCCAAATTTGTTTAATTCACTTGAATCGGCATATCTCTCCACATTAGTGTTTACAACGCTTGTAACGGCGTTTGCAGACTTAGCCAGGTTATTGTTATAGTATACGTTGATGCTTGGCTCAATATAGAGATATTTTAAATCAATAATCTCAGGAACAATTCCTGCAACAGAATATTGTTTTAAATCTCTCTTGATATTATCCTTAATTAAGTTTGATAAGTATGCACCATTAACTGGTTTGATACTAATATAAACTTTACCAAACTGTGGTGGACTTAACTCTTCACCGCCAAATACAGAGATTGATTCAGTTTCTGGATATACTGAAGGAACTAATGCTTCATAATCTGCTGCGGTAACTGCTCTATTCTGTGATGCATAGATTCTTGATGCATACTTTTTAACAGAATCAATTCCTTCAATGTCCGAACCACCGAAAGATGTGGTATTTGTGGTAATCAGTGAGATTCCAGAATTAACTACAACTGCTTCTCTTGATGATGATAACTTACCGATGAATTGGAATTGTGAGAAGTTATTTCCATCCTCACCATTATTCACCAGATAAGATACTTCAATATAATTTGGTGCCTCTAACTTCTTACCAAAAACACCATCACCAAAGATTAATTCATATCTTTCATCTTCAATCTCTTGAACCCAGAATACAGGTGATTCTGAAGTAACACCAAATAAACTATCCGCTTGTCTATACTTTCTACTGATATCAGAGAACTGGTTTGGTTTTACAGTAACTCTAATCGTTGATGTGTCAATATTTGAGTTTGGAAGAATAAACCTTTGATTTGGGGTAAGCGAATCAAGGGTGAAATTTGTTGTTATATAAGTTCCTTCATAAACATCAATGTTGTCAAATGATGCAATGTCATCTAAAACAGGAACAGTAACATCATCTAACAGAGAAAAAGTATAGTTTTCATTACCAAAGACATTTGTAGAGGTTACAGAGCCTTTATTAAGGATGACAGTCTCTGGTTTTGTTGTATATCCCGATACGTCTACAAAGAAAGATATATTTGCTCTTGCTGATCTTTTTGATCTTGGTACATATCCAATATTACGCGCAAGAGAGACTACATTCTCCCTGAGAGTTGCGCTATCAATAAACACCTCATTTGATACCATGTTGGCATTGTATGAGGTGATATACGTATTATATGCAAGCACATCAATGATTGCGGATAAGTTAGAACCCTCAAAATCATAGTCAGTGAAATTTGAGTTGGTTCTAAGATAATCCTTAATCGATGTCTTTATCTGATCGAAGTCTAGATTTGCAAAGTTAACTAGTGGCATTATCGTGTTGGCTGTAATGCAAATGACAATTGTTGTGGTTGTGCATCAATCCCAACAATACGGTATCGAATGGTAACATTAAGTTCATTTGAATCATAGTTGGGTTCGACATCAACAGAGATTAAATTAACTCTTGGTTCAAATAAATTGATAGTATTTTCAATTTCATCCTTTGCGGACGATGCAGAAATCTCATCAAGAGATTCAAACAGAATACTATTCACTCTTGAACCTAAATCATTGTTAAAAAATCGCTCTCCCCTATCCGTAAGCACAAGATTACGAATGGATCGAGCGATTGCAGTTTCATTTTTGAGCGCAATTATATCATAGGTAAGAGGACTTACCTGAAAGGACATAGAAACGTCCTTAAATGCTTTACTAATGCGCTCAGCTGGCATTTAATACTACAATTCTACCTTATTTAGCACTAAAATTCAGATAGTGGGATGGGTTCAGTACCATATTCCCAGTCATCATAGTCATCATCATTACGAATTTTTTCATGAATATCATTCTGAACATGAAAATCATGTTTTTTTGGTGTCAAATCATCATTTGCAATCTCACGAAGCATTTTGCCTTGTGGTTTGCTCCAATAATCAGTAATTAAACTAGTCGTTCCCCATGTTTCTCTCATATAATCAACATTCCTGTCCGGATTCGGGTTGTTTGCCATCTGTTTCGTCCTCTAAATTGGTTAAAACAGAACTTTTTACGGGGTTGCTATCCCGTTCTTTGGCAGTTTTCCAGAAATATTCGTCCTCTCTACCCATTCCAAGGCGCTCAAATCCATTTTCAACTGAATAATACTGTGTTGATACCTTAAAATCGGGCATTTTTGGTTCAACAGGTGTCAAACTATTATCAAATATACGTAATCTGTTATTGGGATACAGCGCATACTGTCCATTATCAAGTTCAATTAGATTATGAGACTTGTGTTCAGCAGGATTTTCTGCAGTATAGCAGTCAATCGTATCCATATCTTGGTGATAGTTATCAATCGTACAAATATAAGCGCCCTTTTGAATGCCATGATCACGAGTATAGCACTCAAAATCCATGCTCCCAATAAATTGCTTATGAATTGATACGACTCCATAATCCATACAATTCCAGAATTGTAGGTTAGGTAGGTTCATATCAGGTGAAGGGGTCTCAGGACTGCTTACAAAGGCACTGATGGGCAGTTTATCGTACATTGCAGCATACTCTGGTAAGTATGTCTCAAAATAAAAAGCGCGTCCAGGAATCGACTTAGCCGAAACCCAAACGCCCTTAACAAATTCACCCCATCCACTTTGATGATCCGTAAGATATTCCTTACGAACCCATACTTCAATTGATGGTAGATTAGTGATTAAACAACTCATACAGATTTGAATTCTGTACTATTTACCTTGTCCACGATATTTCTTTTTTGCCTTATTACGAGAAGTAGCTGAATACAGTGTATTCATCGAGCACCCTTGGCGAGTCTTCTTAGGTTTTCCGGGGACATAACCACCCCCCTTCATCATACCTTTAGCCATCTTCAATAATCTCCTTAATCAAATAATACGAGTTTTCTCATGTCCAACTCTGATACGAGGATCGCACCAGATCTCAAAGCCCTCTTCCTTTGCATCAAGACAGAATGATACATCTTCTCCGCACATGTCCTGAACATTCCCAGATTCAAAGACTTGCATCTTCGGAGCAAACCAAGGATATTCAAGATTCTCAAAAACACCCTTCTTAATCAACACCCATCCAAAACCTGTGTAATCTACAGTGAATGGTTTCTTACGCTTGCTGATAGAATCCACAGTTTCGTGGTTCATGACTCCACCATTCTTGCGGAAATCATCTTCTTCTAACCAGTGTGCGACAGAAGTTGTGCGTCCATCTTCTGTTGCATACCAACCAGCAGTAATCTCACGTTCTGTACCATCTTCACTCAGAGCCATATCACAGAGTTGCCAGAACTTGTTAGAGTCAAAGACAATATCCGAGTCAATCCAAAGTTGATAATCATATTGTAGTTTACCATCCCAAGGAATTTGCTTAGGCCCACGAAGGACATTTGCACCAAGACACTTACAACGTGCAAAGTTAACCATTGAAGAGTAATCTTGACTAATCTGAATACTCATTCCATTCTGAACTAAGTCAAAACAAAGTTGTACAAAGTTCTTCAGAAAAATAAAAGAGCATCCACGTCCAGGAAGACAGAAAACAATACTCTTTCCTTTCATTCTTTCTTTAATTGCATCATAATCCCAATCCTCAGTATTTGTCTTGGGTGCAACAGTTTTTACAGTAAATCCTTTTGCCATAAGTCTTAGAAACTTCAGTTCAATTTTAACAGGTTATATATGCAATGTCAATGCGATGAGTTCAAGATAGTGTCTTTGTTAATTGTCAGTTCTTCATATGACAAATCCTCAACATTATAATCAGTCTTCATTAAACCAACCATATTCCTTAAGGTGCTCCATGTTGCATGAAAGTCTTCTTCCTTCACCGAATGAAATAAACACTTTTCCTTTGCATAGATGTGATAAACCTTTTCCATTGGTTTTTTTACCTCCGGGATTTTTTTTCCTTCTTTTAATTTGTAAGTGCATTATATATTACCACAATCATAATTCCAAGTATGGCTCCAAGGGGGCGGATAACCTTACCAGGATGTCGTATTAACCATCCCGCAAAGACAACCTTCCAGAAATTCCAATAGGGACGCTTTCTCATACTCCGGAAAAATTTTTTGAGAGTGATATAGTGCTCGCGTTTTGTCACCTCTGTAGGTTAGGGTAGTTTGGGTTTTTTATATACGCAACGCCCGCAGGCGCCTATAACGAACCGCCGCAAATACACTGTCAATTCACGACACTGCCAGTCTAACACATAAGGGGACTAAGTGTCAACCACTGAGCCCCCACTATGTTATCAGAACTCGATAGGATTAAGAGTCGGTTCGTTATACTCAGAAGACTGCTGATTGTCGTCGATAAGAGTATCGAGGATGGACAGAATCTCACTGCCAGTGTTACCCTTAGACAGCAGAGAAAGCATCACGGACTTGGACATGATTTAGACGGGAAAGTGTTAGTTAGAAACGGTGCCTAGTTTATACTCATACGGCATGAGTACGTGTTACTTAAGACTAGAAATCGAACACCTCAGAGTTAATCTCAATCACATTAACTTTAGGATCATTCCATTTCACACCGTCACCAGTTTCAGTGGAACCATAATACTCATAGAGATAATTTACAAACGTTTGATAATCACCACACTCACGGGCAAATTTATACAAACCCTCTTCATTGTCGATCCACAGAGCAACATTCCAAGTCTCATAATTCGTCCACCCGTTATAGGTAGTGTCGGTGAGATTGGTTTGGAAAGTAGCAGTCATGTAGTGAGTTCGTTCTTACACTACTACGACACTTTACAGGCTACAGTAAGCACTACTCACTGCTCCTTAAGTACTACCATCTCACAGGATTTGACAAGTCTTCAATATAAGAATCACAAGACTCATTACCCTGCAAATCGAATAACTCTTCCCAGT